>JACCDR012565918.1_pt1 | contig 19296 bp, 20 predicted proteins | sample 7446431 | NCBI WGS metagenome assembly JACCDR01 (sample SAMN15323443, study PRJNA562643) | freshwater metagenome | isolation source: river surface water | place: USA:Blue River Watershed | collected 2017-08-17 | reverse complement strand
CGATATCGCCGCCCCTCCGCTGGCCGAGGGGGAGGGTATTGCCTACCTTCGACGCAATCTCGAAGAAGCGCTGCAGACGGTCTCATCACTCAGCGCCACGAACGCCGAACTCCGCCGAGACCTGCGCCGCTTCGAGAACGCGCACAAGACGGTGATGGAATATAACGAGCGGCTACAGGCGATGGCGCAGCAGCGGTGGCTGTCGCTTGAGAGCGCTCCGAAGGATCAGTCTACCGTGCTTGTTGCATATCGAAACTCTCATGGTAAATGGCGTCGATCGTTGGCCCGCTACTACCCTGAGGGTACGTTGGAGATAGGCGAAGACTTCGACAGCGATGACGGATATGCGGACGAGGGTTGGTATGAGGTCGCGCACAACCAGGAGACTTGGTTCCCGCTCGAAGCTGAGCCAGAGATGTGGCAGCCCCTCCCGCCGCCGCCCGAAGAGGTGAAGTCGTGAAGAAGCACAGGCTAGTCTATTGGAACGACTTCCGAGACGAATACCCAGCAACACCAATCCAGGATGATGATGGAGACTGGTATAAGGAGGAGGAAGTCAACGCCGCTCTCGCCGCCAAGGATAGAGAGATCGCGGAGCTGAGGGCGGATGCGGAGCGGTATCGCTACATTCGCGACGAGATGCCGCGACCCGTCGAAGGCCAAGTAGTTTGGATGCGTCGTGGCGACGATCTTGATGACGCGGTAGACGCCGCGATGAAGGAGCGGACGTGACCACGCTAGAAGACCTGAAGCGGGCGGTGGAGCCGACCCACTACGCGTTTTTGATCAAGCGACCTCGTGATTCTGAGCCGTGGGCAACGATCTTTACGGATAGGGAGCGTGCAGAGGCGTATCCCTGTCGCGTTTCACCTGTCATTCCGGTTTGCTTGCAGGCAGCATCCCCAGCACCATCGACAACCACTCCCTGACCTGGATGACCCCCTCGGCCTTCAGGGGGTCAGCGCCGATACGGGCTTCGAGTGACGCCGAGAACAGGGCGACGAGGTCGAGTGCGTCAGCCTCATCGAGCGGCGACAGCTTGAGACGCTTGATCTCGGCCACTACGACGTCTTCCAGGGCCGCCAGGGTCGACTCAGCGTTCGTGACTGCCAACACCCGCGTCACGACCTCGCGCACGTTCTGGAGCCTTTCCGAGGCCCTGGGCGAGTCCGCGATAAAGTGCCGCATGGCGATGCGCAGCGACGTTTCGACCATGGCCTGGCCTTCTGGGGTCAGCTGCTTACCGCCGTCGGGCGTGGTGGCGCAGCCGGTGAGTAGCAAAAGTAGCAGTGGTAGCAAGCGCTTCATGGCAACTTATCCTTCGAATTCACGAAACCACGCCGCACCGTGGCACCACCGAGCAGCGCATTGGCGAACAGCCAGTACTTGAGGTGTTCCGGCGGAATCAGGCCGTCGATGAGCATTCCGGTCGATACAAACGTCGCGGCGAAACCGAGTAACTTGGTGCCATGGTCGCGCCATACCGATCCGATCGGTCCGGGTGGCGGCCGGTCGACTACCACATCATCATCGTTTAGAGGCATTGGCTATCTCCAGTTCGTTGCTGACTCTGACCTGTGCCACAAGCTCATCGACATGATTTTGCAGCACCCGGATGCGGGCTTGTGTTTCTACTTCATATCGCTTGGCGTGCCACACCGTCCCGATGGTGACAGCCATGCAAATGCCGCAGATTAGCGCGGCCATGAACACGACATTGGCAGTCTTACCGTTATCGATCTGGATGACCTGGGCGCTGCGCTCAGATGCCTGAGCATCGATGTAAGGGTCGAAGTCCCTCATTTGATCGCCCTTTCCAGTGCGCGCAACCTTTCATCGTATCCGCCGAGCCTCAGGTCTTGGGCGGAGTTCACCTGTTGAGCAAATTTTATTTCTGCGATCAGAGTCGCATTCTGTTGCTTCAGGTCCGAGAGCGTCGAGAGCTGCCAACTGAACCCGCCAACCATGGCGACGATGATCGCCGCCAAAAACCAGTTGGTCATCGATGTCACGCGCGGATCAGTCATCGTGATGCGCGCGCCACGGTCCGACAGCCTCTCAATAAGTCGTTCCATCTCCTCCTGAGATAGGGTTGATGGACGAGTTATTGTCATAGCCAAAGCTCTATTTCTGGTGGCAAGGTGTCGCTCATCATCGCCCGCTCATGAAGTTGACCGTGATGGATCGCGTACCACCGCGCAGGTTTTGCAGTTCATAGCGATTGTTGCCGGCGGACCAATACACATTGATCGATGAGGCCGTGCCAGCGGTGTTCGTAAACAGTCCATTCGGATCTGCCACCTCTGCGCTTGCAGCTCCGCCACCAGCGATAAAGAAAATAGCTTGAGCTGCATCCTCAGCGTCCAGAATGAAGAGCATTCCGAAACCTGAGGCGGCATCGAGCGTGATGGGGATCACGCCAGCGTTCGCTACTTGCTGGCCGGCGGTCGTGACTGAGTCGAAGCGATTGTCGTTGACCCAGTAGCGCGTCGGCGCTGACCCGATCCAGGCGTTGGTGCATTGAAACCGATTGTTCGTGATGGAACAGTTCGTCGATGCAGCCATGTCGACGCCGGTCGTTGCGACCATGTAGTTGTTTTGGATCGTGATCGCAGAGCTATTTCCGCCAACTGAACTGAGCTTGATTGCCGTCGCTCCACCGCCGAGCACGTTGTCTTTGATGGTGGCCGACGTACAGATGGCGCTCGACAGATCGATCAGGGTTCCCGTTCCCAGCGCGCCGTCGATGCAAACGTTACCCGTGAACGAAAGACCATTGAGCTCACCAGACAGCTCAACTGCTGGCACCGGACCGCCTGGCGTAGATCCTTCGAACACATTGTTCTCAATCGTCCATCCGCCGCCGCGCGGCTGGATTTGGGCAGCTCCGAACTCCTTCTCGAACCAGCAATCTCTGATCGCAATCGAATTGTTCGACGTGGCCGTGCAGCCGATGCCGCGCAGCGCGAAGCGGAAATAGTTTTTATAGAAGGTCGCAGAGAGCGTGCCTTCAAGCTCGATGAGGCGAGCCGCGCTCACCACTCCATTGTCTCCCTGAATCGAGCAATGATGGATCTCAGACAGTCGAGCTTCGAGAGAGGAGCCGATGCCGAGACTGATCAGATTGCCGTTGTATGCGGCGTTGCTGTAAGAGACAGAGAGATGATCGAGTTCGAAACCGAACGACCCCGAAGCGTCGATCGAAGGTCCCGAACCAGCGCCCGCCGTCCAGTTGATTCGCGGGTTGCGCAAGTTCGGCGTACCGACGGGCGTGTCCGATCCTGTGATGCGGATGCTTTCGCTGTCGATGGCATCGATCATTGTCGAATAGGAGTAAGAACCCGGCGCGACCCGAATCGTCAGCGGCCCCACCTTCGACACCGAGGTGATCGCGGCGTTAATTTTCGCGCCCATGTCGGCGCCTGAAAACCAATTGGCCCACACGGAAGGGTTGATGTCTTTGGAGAGCGTGACAGCACCGGCCCCGTTGAAAATCTGCATTTCTGGCTGTGCTATGACACGACCGGCGATGGCAAGCGTACTGCCGAAAGGCACGGTGAGCTGTCCGCCGGAATCGAAATTGATGACCGCAGACGCAGGCACGGCGAGAGATGTCACGTAGAAAATGCCGGCGGAGATGGTCACGGCCACGCCTCCGACCTCGGCATTCTGGCCCACAGCTGCAGTCATCGCCGTCGTGCAGTTGAATACGCCGTCGCCTATGCCGCCGTAGCGCTGCAAATATCCAGGGGGATAGCCGTAATCGACAATCGCCGCTCCCGCTGCAATCTCTGCGGCAGTTCTCGGCCACAGCCGCTCGCCGATGAATTGTTGCGTGATCAGCGCGAGGATGTCCTGGTATGACATCTGCGCAGTGATGTCATCCACCGTCCAGATCGGAGAGGTTGGCGGGTCAGTGTCGTTTCTCGGCGCAAGCACAAACTTGTAAGCAAGCGTCGGATCCAACCATATCCGGCATTCGCCGCGATAGTTCAGGACAATCGGATTGCTGTTGGGCGTGCCGCTCTCATTGGAGGCGGTGGCGACCTTCGTCGACGTCCCTGCCAGATATGTGAACAGCTGGCCTGCGACCAGCGGTCGGCCGTTATTGTCGAAGAACTTCTGAACGGACAGTGGTGAAAGGTTCATAGGGTGTATGAGATCTGCCAGCCATCCAGAAGACCCTTGGTGCTCGCCGCCGTGAAACCGGTGTTACTGAACGTCGAGGTCGAGAAAATCAGAAAAGTCAGCGCCCCCCCCGTGCTGATGTTGACCTTCCCGAAATAGTCAGTCGGGCTGTTGTTGTCGATGAGATTCGAGCACAGCGCACTGCGCGTGGCGCTCGGTCGCAAACCCACCGGGATTCCCGTTGCGGTCATTGTATTCGCGTTCGATGTTCCAAAAGCGTTTGGCGTTCGAGACAGCGTGACCAGATTTCCGAAGCGCGTGTATGAGATAGCGACAGATGCCATGCCGGACGAGAAGCCGGTGAATGCCATATTGAAAGTGCCCGTCGAAATCACGCTGAGCGATGAGAGCAGCTGAAACCCGACGCCCTTGTAGATGATTTGGGCGACTTGATTTGCCTGAATCTGCCCGGCTGTGAGCGCAGACCCATCCTGGTTCGTGATCGCCACCGGTCCAAGCCCATTGACGTTGATCGTGCTTGCGCCGGTGTTCGAGTTCGACGGAATCCAATAGATAACGATCCCATCGGCGTATGCGGTGAAATTCGAGACGAAGTTCAATACGTACGCGTTGGCGATGCCGGTGTCGACGCCGCCATAGAGCGTGACCAGCTGCGAGTCGACGATGTTGTCCACCGACCAGATCGGGGCGGTGGGCGGGTCAGTGTCATCCGGAGTGGCGAACACAAACTTGTACGCGACGTTCGGCGGGATCCATAGGTCGCACTCGCCGCGATAGTTGAGTGTGATCGGATTCGCGTTCGGTGTTGCGGTATTGGCGTCAGGGTATGTGTTGGCCTTGGTGTTGGTGCCAGCCTGGTAGGTGAACAGTTTGTATCCGACCGCCGGCTTCCCCGCGTTGTCGAAGAACTTCGCCTTCGGCACTGGCGCGAGTAGACTCGTCACGTGCAGGACTCCCCAACGAACAGATTGCTGGCCATCGTCGTCATTACTTCTTTCGGCCGGGCGTTATTCCCGATCCTCCTCGACTGCTTGCGACGCTGCCGCCGCTCCCGCGCCACGCGCCAAGAGATCGCTCAAGCGGCTGGTGCTCGATTGCTGAGTCGCCTTGACCGGCGCGACAGTGACGCCGCCCGAGACTGAGTCCTGCACGGCCTGAGGCGCTTTCACTTTTTCAGCGACCCCCGATGCGAGCTTGCCGAGGCCCTGCATCCAGTTCGGCAGCATCGAGGTCACGGCACCGCCGACTTCGCTTTGCGCTACATCGCGCACGATGTTCGCCGTTGCCGATGCGGTGTTCGAGGTGTTGACCTTGCTCGCCGCTGGGATCTTGATGAGGTTCTCTGAGACGCGGCCCACGCGATATAGCTGATCGAGCACCGGACGCGAATCAGAGAACAGTTCCTGAATCCGAGGACCGCGCACCGGGTCCTGCAGGATGCGGTTGTAGGCGGCTTGAGAGAACACGCCGTTCTCATCGCTCGCCTTGCTGAGTGCCGCTCGCTTCAACTGCCCAACGGTCGCGTCCTGCAGCATCTTCGTATTGTCGGCACCGAGCAGGCCCTTCAGGCCCTTCAGCTCTGAAACGTTCGCGGACTCGACATACTTCGAGAAGAACTTGTCAGGCTCGGCCTTGCCGTCGACTACCGCCTGGAACGCCGGGTTTTCTCGCATCATTTTGAAGCGAGCTGCTGCTAATGCGCGTGCTTGCTTATATGCCTGCATGGCCTCATCGCCGAGCGAATCGGTCACTGGCGTTTCATTGAGCGCCTCGCGAATCTTTCCGATCGCAAGCTTGGTTGTGTCATCGCCCGCGCCGCGCTGGACACCGCCCCATGCGCGATCGAGGAACTGGATGTTGTCGACAGTGAGGGGGAGCTTCCCCTGCATGATGTCATTGAACTGTTTGGCGACATTCTCGGGCAGGTAATCGGCGAGGCTCACGAGATCGCCTGGACGGCCGCCGGTCAGCCGATCCTTCGCGATGGTCGCAAAGTCTTCGTTGCTGACGCGCGCTGAGCGGCCTGCCGCATCTCGCACCTTCGAGTACGCATCATTGATGTGCGCACTCATCTGCTGGTCGACACCTTCGAGGTGCTTGATGACCTGCTCACTGGCTTGGTACGGGCTCGGGGCAGCCTCAGCGCCAAGCTTATTGAGGTTCTGGATCAGCGCTCGGTTCTGGTTCGAGAGCAGATCCGACAGCGGCTCACCGACGCCCTGCTGGCCAGCAACGCGCTGCTCCCACGCGAATAGCATGGGATCGCGGCTCAGCTGCGCGCGGGTCATGTGCACCGGGATCGGCAATGCTGCCGCATCGGCCCGGCGCGTCATGATGTCGGCACTCGGTTCGACGCCGGCTTTCAGTGCGTCCGCGACTTCCTGCCGCATCGCCGAATAGACGTCAGGGTCGATCTTCCCGCCATCGGCCGCGGTGTCGGTCACGTTCTTGACGATCTTCTCTGCTGCCGCGTCGTAGGCGCTCTCAGGGGCATTCGCACCGATCGCCTTGCGCATGTTCTCGACGCCGAACTTGAGCGCCGGCTGCAGCCCGTACATCGCGCCCGATAGCGTGCCGCCGGCACCGGCGCCGATCGCCGACTGCGTGCCCTTCGACCACAAGAAATTGCCATCACTGGTCACCGGCTGTAGTAGCGCCTGGAAGGCACCCGCCTTCGCGCCTGCTTTGACGGCTGAAACGAAGCCGCTGACCTTGCTGGACGGCGACAGCCACGTAACTGGGTTCGCAAGCGAGCCCGCGACGCGCCACCAGTCCATAGATTTGTCGCCGCCGCGCTCGCCCTGATAGACCTCTTCGCGCTCGCGCGTGAACTGATCGACATCGGCGGTCGACCGCGGTCGCATCAGATCCTGAACGAACTCATCGGGTACGCCAGGAATCGCGGCCGCGATGCTACCTACCGACTTTCGGGCAACGTTCATCGCCGAATCGGGAACGATGTGCTGCATCAACTGGCCAGCACCGGCCAGTGGATCGATCGCGCCGGTGGCCGCCGAGCGATACCACGGCAATGTCGCAGGGGCAGTGTCGGGCGATGCAGCGGCCTGCGGTGCTTCGGACTTGCCAGCAAGCAACGTATCGACGTCGTCCGTCGACTGCTCGCGAGCGGCCAGCAGATCGTCGAGTTCGTCGGCCATTACTTGATGGCCCCCAGGTCTTTCAGTGCCGAACGCTTTTTGCGCAGCTCCGCCGCCTGCTCAGCGCTCAGCGCCTCGACCATCTTCTTTCGCTTGTCTGGTGATGCCGCCTGCAGCTGGAAGATGAGCGGGTCATAACTCTGACGCCACGTCGTCTCGAACTCGTGCTGCTTGGTGATCTTGTGATCCTTGAGCCATTCCTCTTGCGCATCTCCCTTGGCGGCCATCGCCATCGTCTGCGCCTTGGCGTACTCAAGCACCGACTGCACCGCCTCGCGCGTGTAGCCGCTCGATGCGTTCTGGCGCGCGATCGACTCGCGGGCTGCATCGGTCGAGGCATTGGCGCCGAGCACGCGAGCAGAGTCGGCCGCGATGCGCTCCAGGTACTTGTCGAGCATCTGCAGCTTGGTCGCGTCGTTCACCGCGGTATCGAAGCCGGGCACGAATGCAGCGAGCGCCGATTCGATGTTGGCGCGCTTCTGGGCGAATGCGCCGCCGCCGCCAGTGCTCACCGACTCAGAGATCTTGAGCGCCTTCGCGATCTGATCGAGCTGCTGAGGCGCGAGCTGAGCCGCGATGCGGTTCGCGACGACATTCTGCGTGTTCGCTTCGGCCTGCTGTTCGAGAGAACCGATTTCGCCTGGATCGTACGTCGGCATGCCGCCCACGGGACGCACACCCGTGATATTGCCCCGAGGATCGCGGCGCTGTTCGAGCGGTACGCCTGCTTGGTCGGTGACGATCTGCGACTGCTGGCCTGGCGCGATCGAGAGCGGGATGCTGCTTGGTGATTGCCCAGGCTGCGCATACGGGTTCGTCTGGCGCAGTTCGCCGCCGGTCGATGTGTATTGCGGCGCTTGGCGACTTGCCTGACTGTCGGCCGACGTTGCCTGCAACTGGATGTTCTGCACCACCTGTCCAAGACGGCCCTTCGGCGCTCCCTGGATCGGTCCTGCATACGCGCGCAGCACGCCCTCGGCATCCTTGCCATACATCTGCGCGTACTGAGCGAACGCGCCTGCGACCTTCTGGCGCCCCTCGGGCGTGTCCTGTGCAACGTCTGGATCGGATCGCAGCGCGCCCATCATCTCGCCGAAGCTCTTTCGCTGCTGGTCGTTGAGCGCAACAAGAGACTGTTTCGCGGCGAGCTGCTGCTGACGAATGCCGACGGCCTGCTGCAGCACCTGCGGATACTGATCACCGGCCGCTTCGCGCAGGCCGCTGTTGTCGATCTTGTTTAGATCGATCGTGCCGTCTTCGCCCGAGAGCTTCGACCAATCGAAGCCGGCAAGTTCCCGCCGCTGCGTCTGCGACTGAGTTGCAGATTCGAGACCAACCTTCGCTGCCTTGACCGACAGCGACTGCTGCTGCATCTGCAATAGCTCGGACAGCCGAGCGAGGCCGTCCGGCTTTTTGTAGCTGAGCGGAATGCTGGCATCGACTGGCATGTTACGGCCCTGTTGCCTGCTGGTTGCGGTTCATGGCCCACCACGATCCATAGCTACCGAGATCCGACAATGCGCTGCCCCACGCATTTGCCGCGCCGATTTGTCCTGCGGCAGCGGCATTGCCGGCGCCGATGATGTTGTTGCCGATGTTGGCCCCGGTCGCGACGCCCTGGTTGCCGACGCCTGCGGCTGCGTTCTGCCCGAGCCCCGCGATGCTCGACAGGCGGCCGAAGATATTGCCCTGTTGCGTTTGAAATCGATTGAACGCGCTGTTGTATTCCTGCGAGGCCGCGCCCTGGTTGTATTCGAGTAGTGCTTTGATTGCAGGACCAGACAGCGCGCCTGAGCCAGCAGCGGCTTGGTTCATGACGCCCTGTGCGCCCTGCTGCAGCCGGAACCCGTAGCCCGGGTCCATGCCGGCCAGGAACTGCTGTGGCCCGAAGGTCTGCGAGAGATAGCCGGTTGGAATGCCAGATCCGCCCGCATCAGCAACACCTGAAGCGCCTGGCGTACCAGAGACGGTGCCGGCTTCAGGATGCTCCGCACGGTATGCGCCCATCGCGGAGTTGATCGCCGCGCCCAGGCGAGTGAAGTCCCCTGAGGTGCCGCCAGTGTAATAGGTCTCGGCGTTGGGATCTTTCCAGCGATCACTGGATCGCTCCTGCTGAAGCACGCTGTCCCATGCGCTGCGATATGCCGGATCGCTCTCATACAACTGAGAGTTCATCGTCGGCACGCCGTTCTCATTGAGGATCAGCTCTTCAAGAGGACGCCCGGCAGCGCTGCCGGCTGCACCACCTGTCGAGTTCTGTGGCGCAATGCCCATTCCTCGCAGCAGCTCAGAGAATGCGCCGTAGCCACCCTGCATGAACGGCATCTGATCGCGTCGCGACGTGTCGTACATGTGCTGCTGCACTTGAGAGGCAGCACCAGCTGCGCCTCGCTGAGCTGCGGCGGCATCACCTGCGGCATCTGCGCCCATGGCGGCGGAGCCGATCGTTCCTACTGCAGCGGCTGCAGCTGCCCACCCGGCTGGCATCTCAGGTCACTCCCGTGAAGCGGTTTCGAATGCAAACGATCATGGTCATACGATCCTCATCTGAGTCGTTCACGACCCAATGCGTGCGACTGTTCACGAACCGGTATACCTGCCCTGGCGCTGCCGAAAGAGAATCTCGTTCCACGTGAAACGACTGTCCTGGCGCGCTCGCGATCTGCACCGCGTATTTGTCGTAATGGCGAGCGTGCCAGCCTTGGTCAGTGTGAGGATAACACTGCTTCCCTGCAGGCAATCGAGTGATCAGCACCATCCCGAGTCGCTCTCCTTCGACGTAGTTCATTAGGTCGAAAGAGATCTTCCGCGCCCATGGCAGATCATTCGCCGCGTTCCACCACACAGCATCGTGTTCCTGATTGAACGCCTGCCGATCGCCGGTGTAATTCTCCCGTGCGTTGTAGCGGACGAAAATGTCGCCCATGTCCCGATGTGGGCTCGCCGGGTGATTGGTGCGCATGTCGAAGTCATCCCAGAGCTCTGGATGTGCCGCGAGCTGCCGCTGCAGCGGTCGCACATCGACTTCGAAGGGCATGAGCTCCAGCGGGCGCATCAGTGCAGCGCCTCGCGCATGTCGCGCATCAGTCTGCCGGTCGCAGCCCGGTCGATGTGCAGCGTCTGGAAGTTCGGCTGAATGTTGATGTCGCGCAGGTACGCATGCCGCTCAGCATCGAATGGTCGCTGCAGCAAGTATTCGTAGATTGGTGCGGGGTCATCGAACAGATTCCGCCAGGGCACATGCAGACCGTTGAGCTGCCCAAGCACGCCGCTCCAGTAGCGACCCACCGGCGTCATGCCGATGCGCTCAAGCGATGCGTCGACCTCATCCAGATCTCGATGCAAGATGACCTTTCGGGCCGGGTGCGCATCCAGCCACTGCGGGAACATGCCGATGGCAGTGCATGCGATGCCCATCGTGCGCTCGGACTGCAGGCCGTCGAGCTGTTCTTTGGTCCAGGAGAGCAGCGGATCATGCAGGCACAGCGTCGAGTCCGTGGTGAGCCAGTTGCTGGCCCATGTGGTACCCGATCGAGGCGCGGCGATGATCATGAATTCGATCATGGTTACATCGGGAAGTAGGTGAGTGTGGGAGCCACAGCGTATGTGATTCGCAGCTGATCACGCGCGTCCATCTGCACGAAACCGGCTGTGATCCCCGTGTCATACCAGCTCGTACCATCGCGGCTGAATTCGACCAGCGACACCGTGCCGCCTTCGAGATGCGCCTGACCGCGGATGACGGCGGTGTAGCTCGCAGGCGAGGCGTCCAGCACGGCCTCCTCTTCAGGCTGCGGCGTGCCGTCGGTGATCGAGGTCCACAGATTCGAGAAGAAGAGATACCAATCCTTCTGCGCAAGCCCGCCCGGCCCCATGATCGGGGTCTGAGATCGCACCATCGCGTATTTGGCGCGCAGACTCATACATTCCCCGTCGTGGTCTGATTCGAATACAGCGTCGCGCCGACGACATCGCGGTAAACCGGATCAGTCACGCGCACTTCGAACACCCGGTCGCGTGCTTGGCCGAGTCGCCGCCACATCGCGCGATTCTTGTATCGGCCAACTTTGCCGATCGACGTCCAGTGCTCGGTGCCGAAGGTTGCGCCGCCATCATCCGACCAGCGCAGCATCGCCTGCGGGTTCGAGCCTTGCCCTGTTTGCAGCCCAACACCGGGCGCAAAGTCGATCTGTAGAGAGCTCAGGAACACGCGCTGGCGGTCTTCCGCGCTCCACACATGCGGGCAACGACGTACGGCCACCAGCGGATCGCCGTCGTCCGAATAGAAGTCCCGGCTCATCTGATGGATCTGCCCCGACTGGTAGTCGCCCACCAGCCTCAGGTTCTGCATGTTCATGTAGCAATTCGAGCGGTGGCGGTGGAATTCGCCGGAGCTCGCATCGTATGAGAGCCGCTGATGCCACGCGCCGTTAGCATCCCAGCACCATGTGTTGTCCGCAGTCGGAAACGTCAGCACGTAGAACAGGTGGCCCTGGTCTTCGTACGCATAGCCGAACGCGTCCGCCACCAGAGGATATTGCGAGATCTGGTTCTCAACGCCGTGCTGGCTGATGCGCTTCCAGCTGTACTGGTGAGTCTGCACGACGATGTTCTCGCCCTGCAGCGTGCGACCGAGCCACACGAGCGAGTCACCGGCCTGCGCGATCGACTGCGGGGCCGAGGTACCGATCGGCGGGGCCGCGCCTGGAATGCGCTGAAAAGCGAAGTTTGCACCGCCTGCGTTGAACCAGATCTCGGAGGAGCGCTCGCCGATGAGCCACACCTCGCGGTTCAGCTCCTGCAGGCCCTGCAGGTTGTCGCTCTGAGAGTCTTTCAGGGCGAAGAACAGTGGATCGAAGATCATCGTATAGGGCACAGGCGAGGACGTGGCGAACGCCTGCGAGCCGACACGATTGACGACCATCCAGCCATCGACGAATGCGATGTGTGATGGCGGCTCGAAGCCGGGGTCTGAGATCACGCCGAACTGCGCGAGCGTGACGGTGATTACGACCGCGCCAGGGGATGATGTTGCCGGCTGAGAAATTGTGAGCGTGCCGACGCTCGTGTTGATGCTCGTGATCGTAGTGCCGGGCGCGATACCAGAACCGCTGATCTCACTGCCGACGATGAGCGCGGTATTGAGCGATCCGGCATAGGGAAGCGTTGTGCTGCCTGAAGTCGGCGTACCAGTAAACTGCGTGGAGCCTGTCCCGGCAATGCGGTAGTAGTAGCCGTTCAGGCCATCGACCAGCATCGCGTAACCGCCTTCGCCGTTGTCGCGGATGCGTACCTGCCCGCTGTTGGTGTTGAGCGTGCCGACGACAGCAGTCGAGAATTGCGCGATCGCGTTTTGAGTCGGCGGCACGGTGCAGGTGATCACGTAGACGGTGTCGTCACTCACCGCGATGGCCTGCTGCCCGCCCGGCAACACCCACATGCCACGCACCGCGCCGACGTCGAGCGCGATCACTTCGTTCAGGCCGGGGCAGCCGAGAAGCGCGGTCGGCATCTTCGACTTGCCGTCGCCGCTGACTTCGAGATACCAATTGATCAGCTGCTGCGAATCCTGATACGGATCAGGCGCATCGTAGCTTTGACCAACGAATCCGAAGTCGCGACCGGGCATTATCTAAATCCCCCAAAAAGCACCCACCCCGCGTCCGTCGTCTTCGGCATCACGATCTGCGCATCATAGTTTGCGACCGGCACCGGCGTGCGGTTGAGGCCGCTGATCAGGTCGTAGCTCTCTTTCCACAGCTGCTGCATCTGGGGCGTCCAGGCTGCGCCATATTCCGGTGCCAGCTCTCGACCGAGTGCACGCTTGATCCAGCGCACATAGCCCGGCGGCATGACGACTTCCTCGGTCAGACTCTCGAAGCTCTGCAGCAGGTTGTCCGTGAACAGATGCAGCTCGCCGGCCTGAGAGGGGTTCTGGTAGAACTTGAGCGTGCCGAGCGGGTACGTCGGGTTGTAGTACATGACGATCGGCCAAGGCGCCGCAATGCCCTTGTATCCAATCTGGTTGTACTTGTCCTGATCGATGACTGCGATTGTGTAGTCGAGGCCGCTTGCCTGCGTGGTGATGCGCGTGAAGCTCTGCTGTACGCGAAGCGGTCGCGAGATCTTGAAGTCACCAGGGATGGTGTATGAGATCTGCAGCGGCACGCCTGGCGTTAACGTCGCGTTCTGCGACATCGTCACCGTGCCGGCGCCTGCGTTGAACGAAACGATGGTCGTGCCGGCAGGGATGCCCGTGCCCACCAGATCCCCATTCGCCACCATGTCGGTTGGCACGATCACGCCGGTGATGGTCGGAGAGCCGCTGGTCACCGTGCCGGCGAACTCGCCTGCATCGTAGTTACCTACCGTGTACTCATACTGCCCCGGAGTAAACTGCAGGATATTCTCGGTCGATTTGAATACCGCGCCTGGCGTCGTTGACCAGGAGGCGAGCAGATCGTTGAGCGTCTCGAGCGCATCGTTTGCGTCCGCGCTGTCGAGCGATTCGCCCGGCGCGTAGACGTTGATGAACTTGAGCGCGCCCGTGATGAGATCTGACGCAGTCGTCATACCTGTACCCACTGGCCGCTGACTTTGGCGAAGTTGTACTGCGCCGAGGCGGCCGCATCAGGAAGCGTTGCGATCGTGGTGCCGTCGTTGCGCTGAACAGGGATCGCGCCCACCGTCGTGCCGGCGCGGTAGATACACACCGTGGTGTTGTCCGGTACCGCCGCCGCCGCCCAGCGGGAGCTCGTCGGTCCCATGAAGTTGCTGAGACGAATCGCGCCGGTTGAGTTGTTCGGCGCGAGGATGATCGGCGAGCCGGTGATGGATTGGCCATAGACCGTGGTGTCGACGTTCGACACCGGGCGAATCGTGCCGCCCTGGATGCGCGACATGCCGCCGCCCAGGTACATGTGATTGCCAGAGTCGGTGTTGAGCGCCGGCCAGGACCCGCCGTATTTGTCCGTGCCGCCGAAGGTGCGATCGGGGATCATGTTGTCGCGAATCACCGTGCCGCTGCCTTCGACCAAGCGCCACGAATCCAGATCGAACGAGCTTGGGCTTGAGTTGAAGCCGTCTGTATCCGACTGCAGGTGCATGTAGAACGAGCGGTCGATATACGACGCACTGTTGTTCACCCAGCAGAAGTTCTTCACGGTCGTGCGGCCGTTGTTGAATCCCTTGTGTACCGACGGATAGTCGCTCGCGTTGGCCGCCTGGATGCGGTTGTCGAGCAGCAGCAGCGAGTTGATCTGCAGGTTGGAGATCACGTTGTTGATCATCGATGCGTTCGCGCCCGACAGGATGTTCTGTTCGATGTGCAGCGAGTCCCATACCGCGCCGCGCACGTTGTTCACGCGCATGAGCGTGTTGGAGTTACACCATTCGATATTCATCTGATCGAACACGGAATCGTGCATCTGCGAGCCGCTACCGATCTGCCACAGGAACGGGTTCGAGACGACCTGCGCCGAGCCATTGCTTCCGACGCCCGAGAGATAGATGTTGGTGTAGGCGTTGCCGGTGCCGAAGTTCGCGATGTGCAGCAGGCTGAAAGCCGACTGAAACACGAACCAGTCATAGAAGTCGCAGGAGAACACCGCCTGACCCTGCGGGAAGTAGATGCCACGATACGAACGAGAGTTCGTTATGGTGTTGCTGATCTGAATGCGACCGATCTTCGCCTTCCATTGGTTGTAGATCGTCAGCGCGTTCGCGCTCGTGTTCGCACTCTGGTCATTCAGATAGTGAAGGTTGATTCCTTCGAACGCCAGGTTCTGGCATGTATTCGCAGCGTCGCCCAGCTGCAGAATGCCGACGTTGTCCGTGCGCTGGCGCAGCGTTGCAAACGTGCTGGAGTTCCAGGTAACGCCCGAGCACGAGTTACGAAAGATCAGTGGACCGCCCGCAATCTCGACCGTGATGGTGTCCATCTCGATGTTCGCGGTGTTGGCGTCCGCCGCATCGACGATTGCCTGCAGCGCGATGAGGTTTTGAGCCGCGGTCGCATCATCGACCGTGCCTGCGGTGATGCCGTCCTGCCCGTCACGAATGACGTAGGTCTGGCGAACATTGGCAGCGGATGAGCCTGAGATGCTCGCCGATGTGCCATCGGGCTTGATGAGCGCGGTACCGGTTTTGTCCGCCCACGTCGCCGGCAGGCCGGGAGCCTGATTGACCTGCGCCGAGGCCGAAGGACCGTTGTTTACTGCACTCATCGCGTCAGCCTCTACCGAAGATTGGATTCAGAAAACCACGGTTGCGTCGATCACGCTTGCGGCCGCCACCAGAGGTGAACGACTGATTGCTTGCGATGCTGATCGTGAACGCGTTGGAGGCTGCCGTGCCGTACGGATTCGTTGCCGTGATGATGAATCCGCCGAAGGTTCCAGAGACGGTCGGTGTACCCGTCAGCGCACCGGAGGTCGTGTTGAAAGAGAGCCCGGTCGGCAGCGCCTGATTCAGCGAGTACGAAGAGACGTCGGTGAAGTACGGCGAGAAGTCCACCGAGCCGATGCTTACGTTCTGCGTGAAGTTCTGCGTTGGGATCGTGCCTACGAACGTCGGTGCATCGCCGGTATCGCCCGTGACCGTCTGAACACCGATCGAGCCCCACGTTGAATCGCTTGCCGCCCAGCAGCGCACCGAGAACGCCGTGACGGCAAGCGCGCAGTCGAACGTCGCATCGTCGTAGACGTTCACATCGCCGATCGTGCCGCCAATGACATTGGAGATTTCCAACTGATCGCCGGAGGCGATATCCGGCACTGCGGTGATGCGGTTACTCGCGACCGGATCTGGCGTCAGGATGTCGATATACGAACGCCCGCTCGGCACGGCAATCGCGATGGCGATCGATGCCTGCTGTGTGTCCGCATTCGTGACTCGCAGGGAGGCAGCGCCGTATTTGAGATCGGCACCAACCGCCGCATCGAACACCGTATCGCAGTTGATCGTCGTCGCGTTCTGCGAATTGACGGTCTGCGAGACGGTCGTCGAGCCTTGAATGATGGCGACTGCCGCTGTGCTGAAGTCGGTACCGACGACGTTCCATCCGGTCTGAGTCGAGGTGATCGTGTTGTCGCTGTCGACGCTGGTGATTGTCGGCGCCGGCGAGCCCGATGCGATGATCGGAATGCCAACTGCGGTACCAGTTGCAGATGCGACTGGGGTCCAGGTGACCGTCGCATCCTCAGTATCTTCGGAAGCTGCGCCAAATGAGCGACCCGCGCTCAGCCAGTTGTCGGCATCCTCGATCTGCACGGCGCCCGCACTCGTGTCGAGCGTCATGGACGATGTGCCGGCCATACAGACCGCTTCGATGATGTCCCCGGCATTCGAAGGAACGTTGAGCGGGATCGTGGTCTGCGCCGTGAATGAGTTGATGGCGACAGCACGTGAAGGCGTCGATGCGTTGACGCCGCTCCACACCGAGTAATAGACGAGGAAGCGAGCCGAGGTGCCAGACAGCGTCACCGTGAGATTCGATGCGCCGGTCGCCGGTGCGACCAACTGATAGCAGCCGAGCCATGCGCCGGTATTGCTGCCGGTAACAAGCGTCGGTGTCTGCGATGCACGGCTGATGCTCGTGACAGAGACTGCGCCTTCCGCGTAGACCCACACGCGCAGATAGTCGCCGCCGGTCGCATTCACGCTTTGCGTGATGGAATTGACGCCACCATTGGCCGAGTAGCTATGTGCAACGAGCGTCGTCACAGCAGGAACCCGGGCGGCGGCCCAATCAGCGCGTCATAGGCCATGTTCGCTGCGAATGTCGCATGCGAGTGCATGAGGTAGTTGTTGGCGTTTGCAGTGCCGACGACGTTCCAATAAAACCCTAGGCCCTCGAAGGTTTCGATGTACTGGTAGGTAAAGGACCAGGGCGGATCCCAATTACAGGGCGATTGGATCGAGCGCGCTGAAACGACGCCATCGCGTGTCCAGCACACGATTTTGTTCATGCCGAACGCATTGCCACGGTTTTGGCGCAGGTCGACCGCCATCTCGTAGCAAACCCACGATCCACCAAACTGCGGAGGAGAGTTAGAGGAGATTTGCGAACCGCCAATCCGCATCAGCTTGCTGCTGTCTGGAACAGAGTCGATGAATGCGCCTGGGTAGTACTGCACGCTGTTGGAGGTCGTGCCCATGTACTTGTACGGCGTCCAGTTGACCGTGTCCTGCGTCTCCCACAGACCTTGTCGCCGCGGCACGCCGGGCGATGAGAGCGAGTCCTGGCACCAAAATCCGGTAACCTTGGTCGGTGCTGCGTGGCTGAAATACGTCGTGCCGTAGTAATGCAGCCAACGGAAATTTATCTGAGCGATGTTGGTACTGCCGCTGCTCCACAGATTGATGTTGCGCAACCAGGAAGCGTACTGGCCCTCGCCGCTGACTAGTGTGGTCGGCGGATAGATCCGCACGGCGTTCTCTTCACCATCGAACGAGCCGCCGGTGACGATATCCATCGTCGCGCCGTTGCCCGACGTGAGCTGTTGGCCAAGGCCAGTGAAGCTGCTGCCAACAGTGATACCGACAGTGACGCCGTCAGCGGCTAGCTCAGGGCCGATGTCGGCAATGTCGGTGATAAAGACATCGGCCCAGGGCCCTACCGGATCGGGTGGACCGGCCGAGTACCGGCGATCTCCTGTGGCGGGTAGGATCCATGTCTTTGCTGCGACATTCTTGGTCACGGGGCCGCGTACTGTGTGAGGACCGACTCGAGCTGCACGGCGACGTCGGCGGACCCGACGCGCAGCACCCGGAAGAAATTCTCGTTCGTCTTCAGCTGATACGGCGCCGTGCCGCCCATGAAGAGAATCGAGTTCGCATCGGCTGCCGCCGCGCCCATGCCGGTCGCGCCGAAGCGGATCCAGATGGCATCGGTGGCAGTGATGATCAGCACGCGTCCACCGGTCGGCACGGCCGCCTCGGTAGTGCTGGTGCTGGTCGCCGTGGCGTTGACGCGCGTCCCAGTGCCATTCATGAACTGCGCTGCATCCCCACCGGGGAATGCGACGACGCTACCGAGCGTGTTTTGCTGGACGTACATGGGTCACACGAACGTCGTCGGGAAGGCTTGCGCCGGGTTCGATGGCCGCACTACGCGGATGATGTAGATCTGCGATGCCGTGGGCGTGATCGTTGCCGCCGTGGCGTTCATGAATGTGATGGCAAGCACGTTTGCCGCGCTCACTCGGCTGCCAACGATACCCAGACCAGCCTGTGCGGTCGGCTTGGTCACGGTGACGATGTCAGTGGTGAGCAGGCCGGGAACAGAGAATGTTTGCTCGGCCGACGTCGCATTCGCGACCGATACGGGAGAGAGCGTTGCCTGCAGCAGCGTGTCGTACAGGATGTTGCCGCGAGCGAGATCGGAAGAAGGCATGAGGACTCCTCAGGCTGCTGCGGTTTGTACGAGCAGACCAGTCTTGATTGCGTGATCGAAAAAGTTACCGCGCCACAGGTGCGAGCCGCGATGTGTGAATTCGATGTCTGCATCGACCCACAGCGACTCACCGAGCGCGATCCACTGCCGGCAAAAGTAGATGTCCTCGCCGATGAATGGCTCATCCTTGTAGGGACCCGACCGAAAGAACGGCTGCCCCGGGTACGCCTTCGCGAAGCGCTCGAGCGCACACCGTCGGATGCGCATGAAGGCAGTAGGCAGCTCCAAGCACTGCATCAGCCCATTACGCATCACGCCGGTGAGCGCATTCGCGTGGTAGTTCGGCGTGCCGTCCGCGGTCCGCTTCGGCACCAGGCCACCGACGATGTCCTCTCGATAGGAGAGCACGCGCGTCATGCAGCGGTAATCGAAGCCGACATCATCATCGATGAAGAACAGGAACTCCGCGTCAGTCTGCGTCAGGAAATACTCGGCGGCCTCATTGCGAGCCGTGTCGACAAAGGGACTGCCTGTCAGGCCATGATTCCCGAAGGCAACCCCCTGCAAGGTCAGCTCTCTCGCCGTCGACACCAT
>JACCDR012146315.1_pt1 | contig 19311 bp, 30 predicted proteins | sample 7446431 | NCBI WGS metagenome assembly JACCDR01 (sample SAMN15323443, study PRJNA562643) | freshwater metagenome | isolation source: river surface water | place: USA:Blue River Watershed | collected 2017-08-17 | reverse complement strand
CAGTTCATGGGGCAGCTGCCGGCCATGGCCGCCGGCCCGCGCGGCATGGTCGGGATGAACGGGCGCCAGGAGTCCGGCCTGCGGCCCGCCGCGCAGGCAGTCGGCGACGTGGTGGCGTCGGGCCTGAACAAGGCAGAAGAGGCCGTCACGCCGACGATGAGCCCCAACAACTTGGCTCGCGTGTCCACGGCGGCAGCGGCCGACATCCCGGTGTCGCCCCACCAGTTGAGCGGCAACAAGTTTCTGCGCCTGCTGGGTGAGTGGGCCGAGGACATTCCGCTGGCTGGCGGCACCACGCTCAAGCGCACGCGCAAGGAGCGCTTCAGCGCGGGCCTGGCGCGCGCCATCGACCCTGAGTCGACGGCCACGGTGCTCGACGACACGACGTTCAAAGGACTGCAGGACAGCGCTGGTGCGCGAATCGGCGAGATCGCCGGTCGCACCGACGTGCCTGTGCAGGCGTTCGGTGACCTGCTTGACGTGGCGCGCCGCGACACGCCCGACGTGCAAGCCGTGATCGCTACCTACGCCAAGGACCTGGCCGCCATCGCCGAGGAAAACGGCGGGAAAGTGCCGGGCGACGTGCTGCGCAAGCTGCGCACCGAAGCCCAGACTCAGGAGCGCGCGGCCCGCGCGTCGAAGAGTGATCTCGCCAACGCGCTTGAGCGATTCACGCGCCGCTTGGACGACGCGCTGGCCGAGCACGCGCCAGAGGGCGACATGCCGCAGCTGCTGGAGGCACGCCGCCAGTACGCCGTCAGCAAGGCGCTGGAACCCCTGGTGGCGGCCTACCCCACGGGTGAGTTCCCGCCGACGCGCCTGAAGGCGCTGGTGACCGGTACGAAGGAGGGTAAGCGGCGCATGGCGCGCGGTGAGTCCGGCGAGTTGGGCGACTACGCTCGGCTCGGCACCGAACTCCTGAAGGAGATGACCACCTCCAACACGGCGGAACGGAACCTGATGTTCCGGGTGGTCGGAGACGCTGCGGCCGCGGCCAAGATCGGGGTCACGTACCCGTTTGCTGCGGTCTACAACTTCCTTGGCCCCCGGATGGTCAAGCGCGCCGCCGAGTTGCAGCGCCGGCGCGAGGCTCCCATGCCCGAGGGTCCGCCCCCCGAGCCCGGCCTGGCGCAAGGCTTTGAAGACGTGCCGCAGGGCCGCCCGCCGGCCGGCGAGCCGCCGCTGGGCGACCTGACTCCCGACTGGGAGACGGCGCCAGGTGCTGCGCCTGACGCACGCGCCGAGGTCGTGCCGACTGAGGGTCTGGTGCCGGCGGTGGACGAGGTACAGCCGATGCGGCCGCGCCCGGTCGGCGCCGCGCTGGAGGAAACCGGCGCAAGCCTGCGCGGTGCGGGAGACCAGATCCCGGCCGTCGAGGGCCGCCCCGACCTGCCCGACGCCATGGTGGCCGGCGGCCCGGCCGAGATCGCCGCCACGGAGGCCGCAGGCGCCGCCATGCAGGCCCCGGACGCCGCGCTGGCGCGCCGGGAGCAGCTGGCAGAGGTCGAGCGGGTGCGCGCCCGCGCGGCGGAGTCGCCCGAGGTGCTGAAGGTGCTCGAGGAGCACGAGAAGGCGCTGGCCAAGCAAGCCGCGATCGACGCGGAGAAGGCGCGCAAGAAGAAGGCCGCCGAAGCCCTGCGCAAGAGCGCAGGCTACACCACCGACCCTGCGCTCAAGGAGCGCCTGCTCAAGCGCGCGCTGGCGCTGGAGGCCGACGAGAAGGTGCCGGTGGGCAAGGTCGAAGAGGGCATGCCCAAGGACAAGCCCGAGCCGCAGCCGAAGCGCCCGATCCCCAAGGGCCAAGCCACCGAGTTGCCGGTGGAGACTGTGGTGGCCGAAGACCCGTCGATCCCGGTGGGGGAGGCGGTGGAGGTCACGCCGGAGGTCGTGGAAGCGGCGCCGGCGGTGAAGTTTGAGGTCGGTCAGGTGTACACCGACGTTCGAGGCAACCGGGCTGTGTACCAAGCCGACGGCACCTGGAGGATTCTCCCGAAGTGAACTTCGACCCCAGCACCGCCAAGCCCTATGTGGACCCCGACTCGCCCGCGCTGGCCGAGTGGATCATGCGCGCCAGCCCGGGCACCAAGGCCTCGTACCGCGAGACCGCGGCGCAACGCATCGTCAACGCCTTCAAGGCCGACGACGTGGCTGGCGTCTTGCAGCACGCCGAGCGCGTGATGCCCAAGGCCGTGCGCAAGGGCATCAAGCGGGCTGCGATGCAGGCCGGCGTCAAGGACGCTGGCGAATTCTTCGCCGCCAACGCGGCGTCGGTTCTCAGCGGGCGATTCACGGGCCGGGGCTCGTGGCGCGCGCAGGCCAAGAAGTGGCTGGCTGAAGCGTCCGATCAGGTGGCGCGCACTTCGGGCATCAGGGCCGACGCACCTGTGCTCAAGGGGTTGACCGAAGTCGTCGGGAGCAACAAGGGGAAGTCATGAGCTTGCGGAGTAGCGACACGGGGCCCGGCGCGCTTGACAGCCACGGGTCCGTGAAGATCACGCGGGAGATCCCGCTGTGGGGGATTCTGTCCGTGCTGGGCGCACTCGCCGCGCAGGCTGTTGGCCTGTACTACAGCAACCAGAGCCTGGCCAAGGCAGTCGAGCAGCAAAGCATGCAGCTGACAGCGGTCGCCGGCGACGTTCGCGCCATCAACGCCGAGATCAACCGGGGCAACATCCGCAGCGTCGAGTTCACCATGAACATGGAGGACGTGAAACGGCGATTGCAGGCTCTTGAAGACCGGAGCAGCAAGCGGTAAGGTTTCGGCTAGCAGTTGCCGCGGCCCGCCTTGTGCGGGCTCTTTTTCGCCCTGATGCGCCTTGCGTACTCGGACATCAGTTCTTGAGCGATAGTCTGGATCGCGTAAGCCTCTTGCTCATCGCCCGGTCGGTGCTCACCCATGTCTTCGGCGTAGCGCTGCCAGATGTGCACGGCCTCGTGGACCAGCAGGCCGGCGATTTCGATAGCGTTCCAACCCTCGTTGACCTGGAGAGCCACCACGACGCTGTTCGCTTTGCCCGGATGGGTGAAGGTGTGCGCCGTCGCATCGGAATGATCGGTCCTAAGCCACGGACCTGGCTCTGACACTCCGAGGAACTTGGCCGCGAGAATGAACTCAGCTTCGGAAAGCACCAACGCCAAGTACGGTCCGGGGAGTGCGATACGCCGATCGAGCCACTCAAATGGCGGTCTTGGCTTGCGGCGTAGGGTCATGCGTGCTCAGCCTCCAGCCACAAGTCGTCGTGCTCGGCGCCCTGCCACCCTTCGGTGAAGGGGCCTCCGAGCGTGAAGTGGGTGATGCCCTGCACGTGCGGCCGCGGCTGCACATTCACGAGCCAGTTCCACATCGGCGCGAGACTGCCGATCTCGTCATCGTGCAGCCACCCGAACTGGTGCAGGTACAGCCCCCGGCGGTGGTTCACGTCGTGTAGCGACAAGCGACGGTTGGCCGCGTGGTCGCAGTTGAACAACATCACCGAGCTCCACAGCTTTCGACCGTAAGGCTGGTTGGCCTGGTTGACCATCTTCTGTGTCGGCGACTGCAACTGCCCGTGCTTGACGACGCTGACAGCGTGGTGCGCGGTGGCCTCCAGCAGCATCTCGCGCGGGTCGCGCTGGAAGATGGTGTCGCAATCCACAAACAAAGCCCATCCCTGCTGACAGAGGATCGGAGTTAGGAAGCGGGAGATCGCAAACCGCGTGCTCTTAGGCGCGTTGCTGACGAGATCGTAGTCCTGGCCGCCGCGGTGGTCTGAGACACGCCACAGCAGGCCCTGGTCGGCCAGCTTGGGGGCGCATAGGAACTCAGGCTCGATCTGGCCGCCGGTGACCTTGCGCAGGGTCTTGGCGCACACCTCAGCGGCGCGAGCTTCGCGTTCGTCGAAGCCGATGTAGACCTTCATGCTTCCAGAACGTAGAAGTGCGAATCCGTCACCCGCGCGCCGTGCCGCATCGTGCGCTGGTGGTACTCCACCGGGTTCTTGTAGAACTCAGGGTCGGTGCTGAAGTTGACGACGCGCAAGGTGCGCTCAGACCGCTCGCTCAGGCCCAAGCGCAACCACTCGCCGCCGTACTGGATCTCGGCCCGGGCCTCGCTGGTCTCGGCGTCCAGCATGCGCCACGGGGCAGTGGCCAGCGCCTTGCGGGCTTGGGAGTTGGAGAGGGTGGTCACTTGAGCAGCCCCGCCTTGGTCATCTCGTCAGGCAGTGCCCGAATGCGATCGCTCAGTTCCTGCATGAACTCATGCGGGTTCTCTGGGCGAAACACCATCGTGCGGCCGTCAGGTAGAGTTCTCGGCGCCGGGTACAGCAACGCGTGGATGCCTGATAGCAATTTGACCGCGATCTGCACGCTGGCGTCCGACGTCTGCAACTTGGCTTGCAACACCTCGACTTCTCCTGGTCGCGCCAGAACCAACCGCTCGGGGTTGCAGTACGGGCACAACAGCGCGTTGTGGTGGTTGTCGTGGTCGGGCAGCGGGGCGTTCATTTCGGCACCATGATGAAGTCGCCGCCGATCTCCTGCAGCGTCTTGTAGCCGAGGTCGTGCAGCACGGCGAGTGCACCTTGGGGCTTGAGCCCGAACCGGGTGGCCATGTCGCGCTTCTGTTCGACGATGATCGTCGGCTTGCAGCGGATGATGGTGTCGCAGGCGCCGACGAGGACGTTCTCCTCGAAGCCTTCGCAGTCCACCTTGATGAGGTCCACGTCCTGCAAGTCGAAGCTGTCGAGTTGCAGCATGGGGATCTCGGTTCCCGGCCGCACTTGCGAGTCGCCGCTGACGCCGGGTCGGCTTTCGATGCTGCACGTGCCCGGCAGCGCGCCCAGAGCGACGGCGTGCATGTGGACGTTCGGGGCCGTCACGTTGAGGGCGAAGCACTCGCGGTGCAGGGCCACTGGCTCGAAGGCCTCAACACGGGCGAACTTGAACGCGAGGTTGTGCGACCACAGGCCCACGTGAGCGCCCACATCCACCGCTGTGCGGAAGGACTTGCAGGCAGCCAGCGCGGCAACTTGCTTCTTGCCCTGGTACGTGTCGCGGCCGTTGAGCGGCAGCTTGTTCTGGGGCTTCTCCATCCACTGGATGGCTTCCCACTCGTCGGCGGGCCAGTACCAGCCGAGGGCTTGCTTGGTCTTCACTTGAGCACGTCCTTCAGTTCGTTGAACATCATCTCCGGCGTGATCTTGTTCATCGCATCACGGCAGTGCTTGCAGTCGGTACGCATACCACATGGTACACCCCCGGTGAACAGATTGCGATGGTGTTTGTAGCCGGTGATGTTGGGTCCTATAAATCCGCCCCAAGCAACAACCGCTGGCACGCCCACAGCGGCAGCCGCGTGCACCAGGCCGCCTTCTGCACCCACGAAGGCGCGGCACACCGACAGCACAGCTGCGGTCTGCCGGAAGGATGTCGTCAGCACGTGCTTGGCGTTGGGCAGCAGGTTGACGCCGGGCCGCGTGCACTGCACGAGGTTCTCGAATCGCGCGATGGCGTCGAACTTCCACCAGTTCGGCCAGCCCCAGTCGCGGTTCTTGTGCCCGATCTCCTTGGCGTTGGGCTCGACCATTACCATGCCGCGGTACGGGGCCGCGAACGCCAGTTCTTCGGGCGTGAAGACGATGTCCGCCGGGATGGGGGTGTACGGCCGCCACGTCCACTTCTCGGCCGTCTTGCCGGCGATGTACGGTCTGTGGCCTGGCGCATTCAGCATGCGCGTGAAGGGCACCTTCAGCGGCTTGGTGGTGAGGTACGGCACGCCGTTGAACAGGTCGGAGCGCACCGGGCGCCGGTACTGGTCGACAATCATCACGGGGTTTGCGGTCTGCTGATGCAGACGCTTGGCCTCGCCGATGCTCATGAGCGTGTCACCGAAACCGATTTCAGTCTCCCGTAGCGAATGGGTGGAGTACCACCTTCGCAGCAAGGTACACAAGATGGGCCTCTTCGGGGTCTTCAAAGTACCCCAGGTGATGTCTGACTCCGTCAACCTTTATCTGTGCATGCCATTTGCTTCGGTAGGCGCAGACGCCGAGGTAACCCGACTTGTTGTTCGACCGCGGGATGCGTTGGTTCTGGTTGTTTTCTGATCGTGTAGCCTCACGCAAATTGACCCAGCGATCGTCGCTACGATCGCCGTTGATGTGGTCAACGTCCACAGTGGGCCAAACACCGTTTCTGTACAGGAACGCCAAGCGGCAAGCCCTGTACACGACCCCGCCTACTCCAATCAACACGTACCCTCTCGCCCCGATGGACCCGGCGATGTCACCTTTGCGGCAAGCGAATTGGGTTCCGTATCGACCTGTGCGAACGTCCTTCAACCACACAAAAAGTCCGGTACGAGGGTCGTACTTCAACGCCGACTTCAGTTGGCTTTGCGTAAGCGTCATGGCGTTTCCACCAGAACCCACTGAATGCCGACAGGGGCGTTGCGGGCGAACATGTCGTGCCACCATTCGGCGGGCTTCACGCATGTGTGAAGGTTGGTGACACCGTCAGGAAAGAACTTCTTGGCGGGCCTCGCGCAGAAGCTTGTCCACACGGCTTTCCTCGAGTAGCCGAACAGCCGCTTCACAAACTCATCGACTTCGTCTTCCAGCAGATGTTCAACGACATCGCTGCACACCACCAGGTCGAAAGCCCCGGTCGGCAACCTGCTGTCCGGCCGGAACACCGGGTCGTAGAGCGTGACTGCCGACCTCGGCAGCCCGAGTTGATGGTGCAGCTTGTGGGGGCTGCGATAGGCGTCGCCGCGACCGCAGCCAAAGTCGAGCATCGACTGGGCACCGACGGCTTGGGCCAGCGTCTTGATGCTCTTGGCGTGGTTGAGGATGCCCAGGCCGCCGAAGTTGGCGTTGCCGACGTGCTCGGCGAGCTTCTTGTACTCGGGGATGAGGCTGTCCATCACACGCTCCTTGACCAGCGGCCCACGTACTCGCCCAGGTGCCCGTCGTAAGTTGCCTCGGTCAAGACGAAGCCGCAGGCATCCATCAGCGCACTGATGTTGTGGGGCTCAAAGTTGGAACGGCGGTCCCTGATCATCGGAGCGTTCTCGGGCGGCAAGCGAAAGACCACCGTCTCGCGCGCAGCGTTGGCCAGCGCCACAGCCACGGCGCCCGGGTCCTTGAGCTTGTGCAGGATTGCCAAGCCGATGACGATGTCGTACTGGCGCCGCGGGCGCCAAGTGTTCATGTCGCCGACTTCAAAAGTCACCGGTAAGCCGCCTCGCAGCTTGTTGGCGAGCCGTACGCGATCTTCGATCAGTTCGACGCCGTGCACGGCCACTGCGCCGCGCTTGGCAAGCTCGATGGCGATGAGGCCTTCGGCACAGCCGACGTCGAGCACCGTCTTACCCTTGCAGTTCGCAATCAGCCAGTCGAGACCCTTGAGTTGCTCCTCAAAGCTGCGGTCGCCGGGGCGGCCCGGCAGGTGGAACCAACCCTTCATCTGTTGAGCCATCGGTAGGCACTCCCATCTTTCATCTCGTCCGTGGAAAACTGGTTGTCGGCCAGCACGTTGAGGAAGTGCTGGCGATCGGCAGGCTGCATGTCGTAGAGGGCGTGCATCTTCGACACGACTACCGGCACGCCCTCAATGGTAGCTGTGACCGCAGCCGTCGAGGTGTGGGTCACAAGCAACCGAGCCCCAGCGAGATCCTTGAGCAAAGTGGTTTGCAACTTGATCTTGTTGGGGTCCCACTCGCGTGTCTTCACCACACTGCCCGGGGGCAACTCAAGAATCGTGCGAGCCCACCAGTGCGGCTCTTTGGCGATCAGTCGCATGAAGACCTCCGACTGCTCAATCAGCAGCCAGTATCCCTGGGGGTTCTCACTCCAAGGCTTGAGCGTCAGGCCCAACCGCTTGAAGCGCGCACCGTCAGAGTCGAGGTTGCGGGCGCCCTGCACCTGGATCGCGTTCTTCGTGACCCGGTACTGCTGCCCGCGCACGCAGTCGAAGTAACTTCCGTCAATCCAATAGTACGGAAGCCCCGACTTCTGGGCCTTCTTCCAGGCGTCGAGGTTGCCGTCCACCACGCCGTAGAAGACGTGGCCCTGTGCGTCTTTCGGTGTGCCGGCGATGAAGGCGTTGCAGAGGTCGACGGACTTCTGCTTGCCGGGGACGGGGTGGGCTACCAGCATGTGCTCTCCAGCAGTCGAGCAATGGGGGCTCCGGTGGCGATCTCATCGTAATGCCACTGATTCCAGGCCATGCGGTTGAGTACCTCCTCGCGGCAGTTCGGGCCCGCTCCCGCGCAGATCCACCGAGGGGCGCTGTGGTACACAGGCACGCCTTCGACTAGCGCACGAACTCCCGCGCCGCTCGACCAGATAGCGCAGGCGTGAGCACCCTTCAGGTCGTCTTCCAAGCGAGTCTTTGGCTTGTTCTCGCCGGGGTGCTGCCGTATCAGGACTTCGCGGCCGGCGGCTCGCATCTTGACAGCCATCTTCTCGGCCCACTGCGGCGGGCTGGCCATCAGCGAAGACCCGATCCCCCGCTGCGAGCACACGAGCCAGTACCCCTTCGCGTCGTCCTTCCACGGCTTGAGTTTGAACCCGAGTTTGTCGAACCGGTTCTCATCGGAAGACGGCTCGGTGATGCCGTGGTGCTGGCCGATCGACAATGCGTAGTGGGTCTTGGGGGTCTGCGCCAAGTATCCGTTCTCTGCGATGAGGACCACACCGCCGCGGCGCTCCCACGCTTCGGCGTCCTGCTCATCTTTCCCCCGCTTTCGATTCCAAATGCACAAAACCGAACCGGGCTCGCCGGGCCGGTTGAGGCGGTCGTGGACCGTGAACCCGAGGCGCTTGAACCCGGCCTCAAACGCAGCGCGCCTGTAGGCAGGTTCGCGTCGGATGAGGACCACGGCGTGCTTCATCCCAACTCCTTCTCAATAGTGCTGAAGGGGAAGTAGGGAACCGCGGACCCCGAGGTGCAATTCGTCACCTCCACACCCTCAGCCTTCAGGTCGTCAGCCACGGTCTTGAGCTTCTTGATCCACTCCCCGAAGGGCTGGGCCTGCACCAGCGGGTGCGGGTGATCGACATGGTGATGCTTTCGCCCCTTGATCTCGCGGAAGTCGAAGCCCAGCAGCAGGATGCGTCGGCAGCCGAAGAGGTATGCAAGATTGATCGCAGCTGTGCCGCTGTTGCCGTTCGTCTGCAGGTCGCGTTTCCCGAGCCCCGGCCTGGCGGACTGCCGGATGAAGTTGAGGCCGAACCGCTCGGCGCTGGACCGGTCCTGCGTCCAGCAGCGCTTGCGGTCGAGCTTGGCGTGGTAGGTCTTCCACCAGAGCATGTCCACTCCGAAGTGAACCGTCGCCCACGGAGCCGCGAACGCCGTGCTGTTGGTGGTGATCGTTCTGGCAGGCGTCCGCCGCACGAACTCGATCTGCTCCGGCGTGAGGCTCGGGCCTGACGCCAGGATGACGCAGGTCTCACCTGTCCAGTCGAGTCTCTTGCTTGGTTCCATCGGGGTTGACTGTAGCAGATGGTACAAGCACGCGCAACGCTTCCGCGCGAACTTCAGGCGGCACCGCGTGCCCGAGGTCTTCAGGGTCGAGGAGCCGGGTCAGGAACGCGCGGAGTTCCAGGTTGCGGTTCACGAGTCGGGTGAGGTGGTCTTCGGTCACCAGAGTTGTTCTTCCGGCTTGTGAGCCAGCGAATCCATAGTTGCGTCCTGCACGCCGCGCTTCAGCACCAGGCGCTCGGCGATCGTCTCGTCCACGGTGCCGCGGGCGAGGATCAGGTACACCATCACCTCGCGGTCGAACCCGGCCTGCATCTGGCGCATTGGGCCTACCCGTTCGATGATCTGGTCGTGCGGGTCCAGGTCAAAGGTGATGGCGAAGAAGACGATGATGTGGCACACGTTCTGGAAGCCATCGACGCCGTGCCCGATGCTCTGCGGGTGCACGAAGGCGAGGTCGATTTCCCCGCGCTTGAAGGCGTCTTCGTCGGCCTTGGTGTTGATGTGCCTGCCGTTCGGGAATCGCTTCTTGAGGCGCGCGAGGTCCGGCTTGAAATGGTAGGCCACCAGCAGCGGCTCGCCGTCGTTCTCTTCGATGATCGACTCCAGCGCGTCGAGCTTCTCGTCGTGGGCTGGCACCCAGTGCGCCGTGTCGCGTTCAATCTGCTCATCGCTGCCGGTGTAGATGGCGCCGTTGGCAAGCTGCATCGTCTTGAGCATCTTGCCGCTGGCGGCAAACGCCTCGATGTCGTGCCCTGCGATGTGCGTGAACAGGTCCCGCTCCATCTCCCGGTAGCGCTTCTTGGCCTCGGGCGGCAAGTCGACGTACACGGGCACCACGACGGGGTCCTTGATGTCGAACCAGTCCTTGGGGTTGAAGGCCAGCGACACGTCCTTGATCAGCCCGACGATCTCGGCCTGGGCGTGGGGGAACGCGATCCGCGTGATGCGGGTCTTGTGCACGTTGACGGCATCCTTGGCGCGCTGGTAGCCGAACCAGCGGGACTCGAAGGCGTCGTAGGAGCGGCCGAGGCGCTGGCCGCGGTCCACGAACCACGTGGGGGCCCACAGGTTCGCCAGGCCGTTGGGGGCGATGCTGCCCGACAGGTTGAGCCAGCGCCGGACCTTGGTGTGCGCCACGGCGGCCAGGGCTTGGGCTCGCTTGCCACCCTGCAGCAGTCGGAAGCTGCGGAGCTTGGAGGCCTCGTCGGCGACCACCATGTCGAAAGGCCAGTGGTCGACGCCGATGGTGTCCACGAGCCACGGCAACACCTCAAAATTGACGGTGTACAAGTCAGCCTTGTCGTCACGCAACGCCGCTTTGCGCTGGGCGAGATCGCCGACGATCGGGCGGATCTTCATGTGGTGAAACTGCTCCCACTTTGCGCCTTCTTCCGGCCACGTGGAACGTGCGACTCGCAGTGGGGCAACCACCAAGACCTTGTTTACCACGCCACTCAGTTGGAGAGCGTCAACGGTGGCAAGAGTCGACGAACTTTTTCCAAGTCCCATCCGAGCGAGAAGACTTCCACGCGGTTTGTCGAGCCCGAACTGGATCATCGGGCTTTGCCAGGGGCGGGGGGCGAAGACGCGGCTCAAACGAACTCCCACAGAAGTCCTGCGCTTCGCCCGCCTCGGGCGATAGCTTGCGGTATCGCGCACGGTGAAACACCAACAGAAGCGCACGCCTGACGAACCGACTCAAAAGTCCTTCCGTCGCTGCACCGAACCGCCTTTGACATCCCGTTTTCTCTCCCTGAAAGCCCGCGGTTGACGCGGCCAAGAGTCCGGTAGGCGTGAAGATGGTTCTCGCCATACGTGGCCCACTCAAGGTTCGACGCTCGGTTGTTTGTGACCGGCATCCGCTTGTGGTTGACCGTCGGCTTCGCTTCGGGGTTCGGGATGAACGCTTCGGCAACGAGGCGGTGTACGCAATGCGTCTTGGTGGTCCCGTCAACGCACAAGGCGACGGTGAGATAGCCACCGGCGCCGCTGCGACCCGGCGCCAGTTGCTTCTCTGTCAGCCACGACCAGACCTCACCGAGGTTGCTAATTTCGTACCGACCTTCGTAGCCCGCAATGGGCTTCCAGACACGCTTCACCACAACACCGCCCGCTGCCCAGCCAGCACCTTGTCGACCCACACCGACTTGGTCACGTCACCCAGTTGGTCCCACGCCGGCTTCACGGTCGGGCACTCGTCGTACAGGAGCTCGGCCTCTACGAGCGCCTGCTCGGAGGTCAACTGTTCGGGCTCGTTCACGACAGCAACTCCTCAACCCCTTGGATGGAGTCGATGACCACAACGCGCTGGCCCATGGCGCGCATGCGCTCGTGCTCGCGCACCTGGTGCGCCTCGGGCTTGACGCCGGGAGCCTTCAGTTCGATCCAGGTAGTCGTCACCGTTTTTGGATCAGGCACCCAACCCTTTGATGAAGACAGCAGCACGCGGGGAACCATCACCAACCGATCCGGCGCCCCGCGGCGACCGATCCACTGGACCTTGCGCACCTCGCCGCCGAGTTCCTTCACCCGCTTGACGAGGTGCTTTTCGATTTCAGATTCGCGCACGGTTCTTCCTCCGTTCAAACTTCAAGACGTTGTTCATCGATGGCGTCACCGGCTGCAGGTGATCCGGGTTGATGCACGGCGGCTGCACGCAGCGGTGGTCGAGCTCCAAGCCGGAATTCACAAACTCCAGGTACGCGAGGTAGAAGTCATCCACCGACTCAGGCTGCGCCTCAAGCCACACCCACAGGGCGATGTGCGCCATCAGCGTGACGCAGTCGCCCACCCCGGGCACGTACACCTGGAAGCGAGGGTAGGCGCCCTTGCCCGTCTTGCGTGACCAGTACCAGCAGGCCTGCTCGTTCGCGGGCTCGTGGGTGTTGGCCACGAGCCGGCAGTAGAGGCTTGCGTATGGGGACCTCACTTCAGCTTCTCGATCTGCCGAGCCGCGGCCAGCAACTTGGTGATCATGAGGTCACGCTGCCGGTCGAAGCCGTCGCGGTGCTGCTGGGCCCGCAACTTGGCGACCTCGCCTTGCAAGTACGACACGGCCTGCCCGAGCCCCACCTTGCGACCCTCTTCTGCGGCGTCGGTGTGGGCTGTCATTCCGGCACCACCCCGAAGTCGTCAGCCGACGGCTCGCACACGTGCACCACGCCAGGTCGCAAGCTGAAGAGAATCCACTTGCCGCCTTGCTGGCGCCAGCGCACGTCGGTGCTACCGCAGCGGTTGCAGCGTGGCTCTTTCGGCTTCCAGTCTTCGGGGTCCACATCGGGGTCCGTGCCATCAAAGTGATTCACTTCGGCCTCCGTTGCGTCAGGGGCATGTGCTTCGCCATTCTCCGATCCATGCGGCCGAGCAGTCGGATTGCGGCTTTCATGAGCCGGTTCTGCTCTTGGGCCTCGTCGCGGAGGTCCATGAGCATGCCCACCTTGATGGAGCCCCAGTCGCGCGTGTTCTGCGAGCTCACTGGTGGCAACTCAATGGTGGCGTTCTTGAATCGGGGCATGGTCACTCCTTCCAGCCGATGCTCTTGAGGATGTCTTTCGCCTCCTGGATGTACCAGGCGTGGTTGACATCCCCGGGGAACTCGTCGGGCAAGACCATCAGCGGCTTGCCACCTTCGCTGCGGGACACCGTGTACCCCGAGCTCTTGTACTCAATCACTCCGGCGGTGTCGTGGGCGTAGTACCAGCGCACAGCCTTGCCCAGGAACACGCCGTCTTTCACTGCCCCGCTTGCCACCTTGCGAATGGTGACGAACTTGCGGATGTCGTCGCAGTAGATGATGGTTTCCTCGACGGGCTTGCCGGTCTTCAGGAACGCCAGCACCGCTTCAATGCAGATGTTGTTGGTGGGGTTCTTGGCCAGCGGCTCCTCGCCCAGGTTGAAAGCCCCCTTGAGCTTCTCGCCGCCACCCTTCTTCAGCGCCACGTAGTTGTTCACGTCGCGCGAGTAGATGGCGTCGTATTCGGTGGCCTCAGTCTCAAAGCCGGTGAGTTGCTCCCACACCCACACGCAGCGCTCCATGGTGTCTTCCATGCCGTCCGGGCAGCGCATCACGATGCCGTCGGTGTTGGCGCTGACTACGCTGATGCCGTGCATCTCGAGAATCTCGATCAGCATCAGCAGGCACAGCTGCCCGGTGATGGTGGTCTGGATCAGCAGGTCGGGTGAGTAGAGAGTTGACCACCGCGAGCCGAACTTGCCGAAGGAGCCGTTGATCGTGATCTTGAGGCTGTCGGCTCGGACCTTGTCCCCCGAGCGCTTGGCTTCCAGGCGGCGCTTCACGAGGTCGCGGTACACGCCCAGGAAGACATCTCCCATCTGCGTCGGAAACAGCCCGAGCTTGAGGATGATCGCCGGGTAGTAGCTGGCAACGTCGCGATCGATGATGCGGCAGCCAACGGCCTTGTGTGCCACCGACTCCTCGGAGGAATGAAGACCGCCGATACCCATGCGGTACACCGACGTGCCCATCTTGATTCGGATCTTGCCCAGCGCGTCGGGCATCTCGACGTTGCCGGTGGCACCGATGTAGAACTGCGATGATTCGACGACTGCCAAGGCCTCGCGCATCGGAGCGCTGTCGAACGAGACGAACGCCGGCGTGCGGTACTGAAACATCGTGCCGGTCTTGATCGTCGGCCGTTCGATCCACTGCCCGGTGTCGCGTTGCACGCGGCCGCGGATGACCTGCTCGGCGATCTGGGCGTCCGACTTCGACCGCAGGTCCACGCCGTAGTACGCGCTCATCGTCTTGCGCAGCGCCAGGCGCGGCTCAAGAGTGTGGAAGAGGTCGATCGTGGTCTGCAGGTCGTTGCCGCAGTATTCGATCAGCGACTGGCGCATCTCAGGCGTGATGCTGGCGTCAGGCTCGATCGGCAAGTCCTGCATGCGACGAGAATGCAGGCGGCCGCCGTAGATCTTCAAGCTGGCTGTGCCCGGCGCGACTTCGATCAAGTCGATGTGGTCGAACTGATCCTTGCCGTACTGGGCGCCCGGGAATCGGGACTTAAAGTCCTCGTCCCAGTAGTTGAGCTTCTCGGTGATGATGGCGTCGCACGCAGCCTTGATCTCGGCGGCTGCCGCACCGAAGCAAGCCATCATGACCAGCGGCATGTCAAATCGCCGACCGTTGAAGCTGATCAGTTGGTACTTCGTGAGGATGTCCATCACGCGAGCCGTCGGGAAGGTCACCCCGTCGTACAACTCGAAGTGCACGGTCTTCCCGCTGCTGACGTTGCGGAACATCAGCAGGAAGTAGTCCTTGTAGACCTCGCAGTCGAATACAACAGGGGTTGCCACAGGCGTTCTTTCTCCAAGGACATTGCGATGCCCGACGACCTTCGCGGCCGCAGTACGTGCACCAGGTGTCAGGCATTTGCGTTTTGGGGTGGACCCGTTACTGCGACGCTCAGAGCCTAGGACTCCTTGCCGCTGGCCACGCCGGGCCCACCCCAAAACGCCCCTCGCGGGGCGCTGACCGTCAGGTCAAGTCGTCGGCATCGGCGCCGTCGGCGATCTCGGCGAACTCGTCGGCGTTGGGCGCCGCACCGCCGCCGAAGGCGTCACCGTCGCGGTTGCGCTGGATGCCCAGCAGCGTGGCGCGCAGGCCCTTGCCGTTGCTGTTCTCCTGCGCCCAGATTTCGCACTGCATGTTCACGTAGCAGCCCGAATAGATGCGGCCGCCCTTGCCTTCGTAGATCGCGTTGTCGGCCTTGTAGATCGGCGACTTGTCGGTGTCCATCACCAGCGGACGACCCTTGTCGGCGCCACGGTGCGCGGACAACGCCCAGTGGCCGGCAAAGCCGTCGTAGTCGGGCTTGCGCTTGCCGTCGGTCCAGCACACCGCCTTCGGATCGGCGCAGATGGCGTCGAAGTAGGCTTGCCACTTCTTCTCCCACTTCTCCTTGGCCACGTCCTGCAGCGTCTTGACGACGGCAGCGATCTGCGGTGAGTCGTAGGGCACCAGCGCGGTGGCCGACCACCGCGGGCGGCCGTCGCCGGGCTTGAACTCTTCGGGCTCTCCGAGCACGAGGAACGCGCACCGGACGTTGGTCAACATGATTTTCTGGCCCACGGATTTTCCTTTCAGTTGGCAGGCTGGGGACAACGGAATTTGACTTCCGCCGATTTTCTGAGGCAGCACGCCTCAAAGAAATCTCTTGTTGTTCCAAGGTGCTGAACCTTGGAGTCTCTTCGTATGGTCGAAGCAAACACCCGGTCGCGTTGGTTGAACGTCACCCCGGGGATGCCGAACGGCGAGTCCTTCCTCACCCGGCAGTTGAGTGCTTGAACTGCGCGCGTCGCCCAGTGACAGTTGTCCGGGCTGTATCCGCGGTTGTTGTCTCTGCGCTCAAGCGTAAGGTGCCTGTGCGGACGGTAGCCAACGTCGGCGATAAAGGCCGCAAAGCTACGCCTCCACGAATCGCAAACGGTAATCCCACGAGCACCGTAGTTGAAGTAAGACTTATCGCTCGGGTTGTGGCAGCGACCAATCATCGCAGCCCAGACTCGGTACTCGGGCGTCTTGCTCCCGCCATGCATCTCGTGGGCCACGCCTCACTCCTTCACGGAAGAGAAATCATCAGCACTCGGCGCCGGCACGACGTATGGCGTCTTGATCTGCGACAGCGGCTTGACGCTTGGCTTGGGAGGCGCCTGCTCGATCATCTCGACCAGGGTGTCCCAGCGCCGAGGCCCGAGCACCGGCTTGGCAACCACCTCCTTGCCGTCCACGATCGCCTTGGTGGGCTTGGTGAGCTTCTCGAGCGCCGTCGGCGTCTTGAGCTTCATCTCGTACACGTCCTCGTAGGTGTAGCGCCACTTCGACCGCAGCAGCTGCTCGGCAGCCACCTCGTCCTTGAACTTGCGCGCACCCTTGCGGCCGAGTTCCAAGCCGAAGCCCGGAACCTCCTGGCCCGCAAGCAGGCGCCGCTCGGTCTCGGCCCGCACCGCAGTGATCCAGTCCTCCACCAGCGGGGCCGCGGTCATGGCTTGGGCCAGCAGGTCGGCAGCGGTCACGGGCGTCGGTGCCACCACCTGGAAGTCGGCGCCCACCGTCTCCTCGACCTTGCGCCGCACGCTCGGGCACACGGCCATCGCGCGGCAGAACGCGCAGTCCTTGTCGTTGGGGTTCTGGTTGAGGTAGGTGCGCTCCCACGCAGAGATCGTCATGCCTTCTTCGGCTTGCGTGTACTGGTAGTCACGCTCGGCGTTGACGGTGCTCATCGCCTTGGACCGGGCCAACGCGGCGAAGGCCTCCAGGTCGTCCAGCGAGCAGGACCACTCGGTCCAGCCGCCCGTGGTCTTCGGCTGATAGATCCCAAGCCGCACCTTGGCGATGCCCAGCGCGCGGGCGTAGGCAAACGGCTCGGCAATCGCGGTCACCAGGTCGTTGTCCAGCAGCTTGCGCAGCAGGCCCAGCGCGTAGAGCATCAGCTGCGAGTTCGCTTCAACCTCGACGGGCGTGTGGCCGGTCTTGAGGTCGCCGACGAACAACTCGCCTTCCATCAGGAAGAGGATGCCGGCGTCCAGCGTGCCGAACTGGCCTGGCACCTGGACGAACTCGCTGAAGTCCACGCGCTGCTCGACCATGATCGGCTCGCCGGCGGCGATGGCCCGCAGGCTGTTCACGTAGCCCGACACCAGTTCGGCCATCTCGGCCGTGAAGCGGACGTAGCGCGGCGGCTCAGTCTTCTTGTGCACCGGCACGAGCTCGTGCTCGTACTGTTCGGCGGCCGTGCCCGGGGTCGTCAGCACGCGGGAGGCGATGGTGTGCATCGCGGTGCCATCGTCGCTGTAGGTGTTCGACGTGTTCGGGAAGTCACGCTCCAGCGTAAGGCTGCCCGCACACGACATCCAGCGCTTGCTGCCGCTCGGGGAGAGGTGGGCGTGTTCGGTGTTGTCTTCGCTCACTTGGCGAGTTCCTTCAGAAGTTCGTCGGCGTGTTGCACAGCAAACTCTGCAGAGCGAGGGCTTTGCCGGCATGAAACGTCGCCCAGCATGCCGCCCAAGATCGCAGCCGCCATCAGCGCACGGGTGTTGTCCACCGGCGGCGCGTGGATCTCGTTCGGGCCGCTGGTGAGCACCACGACGTAGCCCGCGGCTTCCAACTTGACGGTGGCCTCTTCGATGAAGTTGATCTCGTCACCGTCGGGGATACTGGATACCGACAGCCGGTAGATGGGCTTGGCGCTCACTTGCTGAGCCTCGTCAGAAGCTGATCGGCCTGCTTCACGGCGGCGTCAGCGACTGCGTCGCCGTTGAACATCAGCGATCCGTCGGCGCTGACCTTCATCGTGCTCAGCAACGCGTGCATGGCGACGGCCGACAGCAGCACGCGGAACATGTCCCGGTCTTCCGGGGTCATCGGCTTGGCGCTCACTCCAGCACCTCGCCGTTGACCAAGATCGTGGTGCGCTCGCACTCGTCCTGCAACCGCTCCACCGACTTGATGGCCGCGGCCCGGGTCTTGAACGTGCCCACGCAAGTGGCCAGCACGATGCCGTTCGGGGATTCAAGATCCCACCTCCAACTGTCGCGGACACCAGTGATGACGAACTTCATCTTGCGCTTCATGCAAATCTCCTCGGTGCGCCGTAGCGCGGCGTCGTGCGCTCTTGCCAGAAGACGCGCAGCGACATGTGCAGGGCCCGGTGCGACTGCGCCGGGGATCGGAGGCCCGCCTGCGCCAACGCGGCGGCCAGGCGGGTCAGGTTCACGACAGGTCGTCGGCCGGGGCCAGGGCGGCCTCGATCGCGGTCTTGAACTCGGCGAACTGCGCCGGCTTGAGCTCGGCACCCTTCTTCACGCCGAACTTGCCCAGCAGCGCGATGGCGGCCGCGCGGTCCTTGGCGACGTGCTGCTGGATCAGTTCGGGGATGCCCGACTTCAGGTAGTCGCCGCCGGTGTCAGCGGCCGGCGCGGGGCTCGGGGATGCTGCAGGCGTGGGGGCCGCGGCGGGCGCAGCGGTCGGAGTCGGGGCGGGGGCGGCAGAAGAGGGGGAAGCCGCAGGGGCTTCCGTCTTCGCAGGCTTTCCCGCAGGCGGCTTGGCCTCCTTGTCGGCGGGCTTGCCGCTCAGGAAGGCGGCGGCCTCCGCCTCGGAGGCGAAGGTCAGGGTCACGGTCACTTGGGGCATGTTCACCTTTCAGGTGGGTTGAGGAATCTTGGAGAGGGCGTACGCATGCCTGCGCTGGTCGGCCTCAAGGATCTCCAGCCAGTAGCAGGAGTTGTTGATCGCGTCGTAGTCGCTGGCGGCCACGGCCTTGTTGAGCTCGTCTTGCGTGCGGCGCATGTCGTCTTCAATGAGACGAATACGCCACTCGTGATACGCGCGTCTGAGGCGGCGGAACATCATGTCTTTTCTCCAACAGGACTGAGCGCAAGCGTATCGTAGCAATTGGTACGTGTCAATAGCCATTTGCGGATTTCTTGCAGGCTCGTAGATCACCTGCTACAGTCTTGGCTCATGAAACTCACCGACATCACTGTCTCTCAGCGCAAGCGCCTGGCCGAGCTCGCCGACACCAGCGATGCGACGCTGCGCAACCTCCAGCACGGGAGGCGCAATGCGTCAGCAGAGTTCGCGATCCGCGTGGAGAAGGGCGCGAAGCGCATGGGCCTGGAGGTGAGGCGCGAATCGGTGTGCGAGGCCTGCGGCAAGTGCGAGTTGGCTCGCGCGGCGCGGAAGGCTGGGGTCTAGGTCGTCGCAGTCCAGCAAGAGCCTTCGGCGATCTTGAATGTGACGTTCATGTCGGGCGTCAAGCGCATGAGGTGCTTGTTGCAGATCATGCCATCCCACAGCTTGCGGCTGTGGGCGCAGTCCTGACACTG
>JACCDR010317906.1_pt1 | contig 19312 bp, 21 predicted proteins | sample 7446431 | NCBI WGS metagenome assembly JACCDR01 (sample SAMN15323443, study PRJNA562643) | freshwater metagenome | isolation source: river surface water | place: USA:Blue River Watershed | collected 2017-08-17 | reverse complement strand
TGGTCTTCATCAGGTCGATGAACTCCCACAGCACCTTGATGCCAATGACCACCGCCTTGGCGATGCCGAGGAACGCGTTCGCAAGCGTCTCGCCGATGAGCTTGCCCTGCGCCTCCATGTCCCCCTTGGTCATCGCTTCGCCCATGCGCGCGTAGGCGCCGTTGGTGAGACCGAGCGCGTCGGTGATGGTACCGAACTCGCGCCAAATAGCCTGCAACGCCGGCACTGCCTTGTCGCTGAGAAGCGTGGAGATCGTGTCGACCATCGCCAGGAACCCGGCCTTGAGCTTCTCGAAGAACAAGTAGAACCGCTTGACCGTGTCCTGCGTTTCGCTGTCCGCCGCGCCGAACTCCTCAGCCAGTGCACCAGTGAGCTCGCCGCTCGAGAGGAACTCGAGCGTGGCCGAGATGATGAGCTTCCACTTGTTGTAGAACGCGAGGAGCTTGTCGGTCGCGCCGCCGAGGTTCTTGGTGAACACGAAGCCGAGCCCCACGCCGAACGCGATGAGCGCGCCGGTGAGCACCGCAGCAATGGCCGCGAGCGGCAGCGCAATCGCGAGGAACGTCCCCATCCAAGCGAGCAAGGGCGGACCTGCCAGCGCCACCACCGCAGCCACCACGGTAATCGCGCCACCAAGAACAAGGCCTGCGCCTGCCGCGACCGCCATCGCGCTGCCGGCGAGGAACAACCCAGCCGCGAACTTCTTCGCCTCCGCGGGCATGCTGCGCAGGAAGCGCTCGAACTCCTGCAGCCCCTCGACCAGCCACTTCAGCGGCACCGCGAGCACGTCCATGAAGCCGCGGCCGATCTCGACCAGCAGCGTGTCCCAGACGACCCCGAGGCGCTTGCTAAGGCCCTCGAACGTCGCGAGCATGACCGCTGCGTTCTTGCCCGCGAGGTCCTCGTCCGCGAAGCGCTGCATCTCCTTGCGCAGGAACTCAAGCGCCTCGGCGTTTTTGTAGATCTCTCCCGTCTTCGCGTCCGTGATCCCGCCCTTGGTCAGCTGCGTGATGACACCCTGGTACGACGTCACGCCGAAGCGATTGAGGAGATCCTTGATGATCGTGATGTTCTCGGTCGCGTGCGGGTTCTTCTTCAGCACCTCGTTGAGGTCGAGGAAGATGTCGCCCATCTTCCGGATCTTCCCGTTCGCGTCCTCCACGTCGACGCCGAGCTTTTTGAACTTCTTCGCGTTCTCCGACATATAGAGAAGCGCACTCGACACCGACGACGCCGCCACGGTCGCATCGACGCCGGTGTTTTTCACGAGGCCCATCATGATGAGCGTCTCGCCGAGCTCCTGATTCGCAGCCGACGCACCGCGGCCCACCGTACCGAGCGCGATCCGAAGGTCCTTGGCTTGCAGCGCCGTGGTGTTCGAGATGCCGATCAGCTGGCTCGCCACCGAGCGCATGTTCTCGGCGGTCGACTCGATACTGAATACCTTCATCGCGGAGCCCATCGCCTCCGACGCGTCCGCCACATTGATCGTACCCGCTGCCGCAAGGTTGAGAGCCGGCGACAACATATCGAGCGACTGCTGCGCGTTGAAGCCGAGCGCTGCGATCTCTTCGAGGCCCTTCGTTACATCGGCGGTACCGAAGCCAGTGGCCTGCGATTCGTTGAGCACCGCGTCGCGCATCTCAGCGAGCTGCGGCACGGTCGCCTCCGCAACGAGCCCGACTCGCTGAATGCCCGCCTCGAACTGCCCGGTCTTGCTCGCGAGGTTGAAGCCGGTCTCGAGGCCCGCGAGCCCGGCGGTCGCAACGGCGATGCCGGCCGCCATGGAGGCGAAGCCTGCACCGATCGCAGCGACGGCCGCACGCGAGTTGACCTCAAGCCCGCTGAACGCGCGCTGGAGCCGGAACAGCGTGCCGCTCATCGCGTCTCGCGCGGTGAACGTCACGCCCAGCCCCATGGAGTTCAGTGCCACCTAGCTTGCTCCTCCTGCGCCATGCCGGCACCGCATCGTACCGCCGTCAGCCCTTGCCCCGCGCCGCTTTCCGGATCGCTGCTGAATCCCGGCGCCGCGCCTCCTGCAAGTTGTCGACCGCGCGAATCGCCTCCTGAAAGTGCGTGCGGAGCACGTCCTCACGCGTCCAGGTCATGCCCGAGCCCCCGTGCTGGATGTAGGTGAGGGCGAAGATGAGGTCCTCGATGAGCTTCGGCTCGACCCGCGGAAAGAGTTCGCGCAGCGCGCGCTCGTCCGTGCTCGGGACAAGCGGGTTCAGGTAGTGGGTTTCGTCCCCTTCTTCGGGGTCCAAAATCGTCCTTGGTCCAAAGGGAGCATCACCTCGTTGACCGCGTCACACTCGAGACAGCCCACCTCGAATGTCGTCTCGATGCCGCAGTCGTGACTGTCGAGCATCGCAATGAGATCGAGCGCGTCGGCAAGATCGAGGTTGTCGATGTACTTCGCGCGGTCGACCACGCCCTCGATCGCGTCGATGCGCGAAAGCAGGCTCGCCGTCGCGCGCGTCGAGCGGTTGCTCTTGAGGATCTGCTGCGCCTTTTTCTCGTGGCGCCCGGTCATCAAGTGAAAGTCGTACTGCTTGCCGTCCGGACCGAGGTCGCGCAGCTTGTTGCCGTCGATGAAGGCTTGCCGGTCCTCGGCCGACAGGTCCTTCTTCGGCAGCTCGTCGAGGTTGATGCTCCAGTCGATCGCGGCCTTGCACACCGCGCACGGGACGCGGAAGTCGTACTCGGGCCCGTGCGTCGCGCAGCGCGTCTGCAGGAGCGCGTAGTAGCGGTCCCCCGTGAGCACGTCATCCCACACCGGCTTGTCCTTGAAAGTATACGGTCCAGGGTCCTGCGTCGCGGTCCACACGCTGTTGAGCAGCTGATCGAGGACCACGCCGCGCTGCTGCGCCTGGCGATCGGACAGGATGTTCATTTCCGCGACCTTGAGCCGGCGGATTTCGATGACGAGCCCCGATGGGCAGTGGACCAGCATGAGGTTGTGCTCCCCGTTGTCGTGGTGTTGCGCTTGCGATGATGCCGCTGAGCGCTTCGGGCACCCAGAAAGACGCCGCGCGGGCTAACCGCCGCGCGCACCCGGGGAGCACAATCCGCCAGACGCAGCGAGGCCGAAGCCGGTACACCGCGTAGCTTTCTGGGTGCCCGAAGCGCTCAGCCGAGCGTACCGCGCGCGAGGTTGATCGCGCTGTTCACGAGGTCGCCGCCGCGCAGCTCGTGATAGTCGTACGCGATGACCAGCTGCTCGATGACATTCTCGTCCGCGTCGTTGTCCCAGTCGCCTGCGATGTAGCGCTTGGGCCACGCGCCCCACAGCGTCCAGCGCCGCAGCTCCCCGCCGAGGCGGTCGAACTGCACGATGTCGAGGTTGCGCTTGGCCTGGGTCTCGTTGACCGTGCCAAGCCCGGTCGACGCCATGCCGATCGAGCGGTGCCAGTTGTACAGCTCGGTGTTGCCCGTCACGCCGCGCGCGAGCGTGACGTCGTCGAAGGTCAGCCGACCCGGCGTCTTGTACGGGATAAGCGATCCGCCTTCCCACTGCTGGATCTCGGCGAACTCCGACGCGAGCTCCGTGCAGCTCTGAAAGTTCGCGTAGCTGATGCCGTCGATCTGGACAGCGAACTTGAACTTCGGATGGTAGCTGCGCGCGGTCCCCAAAATCGGCATGACTTCCCCCTCGTGTGCTCTCTTCAGGTACAAGGCGGCGCGGGCCCAGACAGCGCGCGCCCTGGTGGTCAGCCGACTGCGTTGAGCTCGGCCTGCAGCGCGCGCGTGTCCTGTCGGACACGAAAAATGATGAACTCAGCAGGCTTCTGCGTGGCGAGGCCGATGGCACCGATGACGCAGCCCGCGAACACCACGCTCGGAGGGTTGAGCCCTTCCGTGATGTCGACGAAAAACGCGCTCGCCTTCGACCGCGTGCGGAACGCCCCGAGAAACATCTGCGTCTCGAGAAACGCCTCGATGGTGCGCGTCAGCTCGGCGCGCAGCTCCGCATCGTTGTTGCGGAAGCGCGCGAACTCGGTACCGCGCAGGATGGCCTGCTCGATGTAGATGACGCCGCGGCGCTCGGGGATGGTCGGGAAGTTCCCGTCGCCCTTGAGCGTGCGCGCGCCGTCGAGGACGGGCAGACCGCCGACGAGGCGGATGGGATTGATGCGCGAGGGGTAGAGGATGTCGCGGACCGCCTCCTCCTGCGTGGACGTGTTCTCGAGCCCGACCACGCCGACCAGCTGCCCGCGATCGACGCCCGCAGCCGCCTCGTAAATGCCGCCCGCGCGCGAGCCGTCCTGGCGCGCGTACGCGCCCGCGATGTGTCCGACAGGCGAGACGACCAGCGTTTCGTCCGAGCCGTACACCGCGGTGTTGGGGTTGAGCACCTTGATCTGCGGGTAGTACGTCGCGCCGAACTCGGTGAGGTTGTAGAGCCCCGCCGTGTCCTCGACGTAGTCGCGGTACTGCTGAAACGTCTGGCCGCGCGCGCTCGACAGCACCGCGAACATGCTCCCGCGCTTGGTCAGCGTCACGTACTGCAGCATCGCGACGTCCATCACCGCGGTCTGCCGATCCGGAACGAAGAGGATGCGCGCGTCCTCCTGGATGTCGAATCCGTGCAGGCCCGTCTTGCCCGTGCTCGAGCCGATGAAGTCGGCGTCCGAGATGCCCGAGAGGCCGTCGGCGCCGCCGGTGAGCGGCCCGTAGGTGCCCGGCTGCGGCTGCACCGCAGCGCCCGGAGCTGCGAGCTTGATGAACTGGCTGCCGGTCACCGTGTTGTTGACGACCGCTTCGAAGAACGCGGGGCTGGTCGGATCGATCGAGAGATTCGGCCAGCGCTCCTTCACCGTCAGGTTCGCATCGATCACCGTCAGGTTGAACTCGCTCGCGCGCCCGGACGTGGGCGCGGCGACGATCACCGAGAGGCGGTTGGCGTACGACCCGTCGGTCTTACCACGCACCTCGATGGCCGCGGTGACGTCACCCGTCGCGCCCGCGTGAGTGACCGTGTCGAAGCCGAACGCCGTGCGTGCCGTGCTCGCAGCGTCGACGCGCACGCTGCTCTGCGGTCCGGTCGTGGCCGAGGCGATCTTGAGCTTGCCGGCGTCGCTCGTCACCTGCGCGCCCGAGAGTACGGGCGTAAGCACCGCGGCAGCCTCGCTCACCGTGACGGCCGCGAGATTGGCCACGTTGCCGTCGCCGGAGGCCTCGGTCGTGGGGAAGCCGAGCGCCCCGTTGGCGGTGCCCCCGTTGACTTTGATGCGCGCGCTGGTGCCGCGGCGCGTGCCTTCGAGGACCACCTTGTCGCCGCTGACGACGGCGCGCCCTCCGACGAGCTTGCTCGAGATGGAGGCTGCGACCTCCGTGGGCGTCGCCTGCGCCACGTCGGTGAACTCGGTGTCGTCGAACGTCAGCGTCTGCACGGCGCCGCTGTCGACCACCACCTCGAGCGTTGCCCCGTCGGTGAGCGCGAAGGGACCGTCCGCCGACTCCAGCTGCGCAGGATCGCCGTTGAAGGTCGCCGTCACCACGTTGCCGCCGTCGATCGACACGACCAGCGTCTGGCCGTCCTGCACGTTGAACGCGCCGGTGAACGAGCCCGTGATGGCGCCCGCCGTGGGCTGTCCGGGCGCGGTGTTGAGCGTCAGACTCGCCTCGGCGCTCTGCTTGGTCGCCGCGTCGCTCGCGTCGGTGTAGTGAACGACGCGCTTGATGTAGCAGGAGCGCCCGCCGTTCTGGAAGAACCCGCGCAGGGCGAGCGCGCTGTCGCTCGCGGCGATGTCGTCGCCGTACAGGCGCTTGAAGTCGTCGAAGCTGGTGATGAGCTGCGTGTCGAAGGGGCCGCGCTCGGAGATGACCAGGGCTGCGCCGATGCTCGGCGAGGTGCCTGCGATCGCCCGAATCTGTGGCGGCTGCTCCTCGAGATAGATGCCGCTAGAGAGCTGTGCCGTCATTCTGCGCCTCGCTTACGCTTCAGGGCATTGGGTAGCCCTGAGGGTGGTTCGGTCCGATCTTCCGGCGGCTTCGGCTCGTCCTTGGCGACCGGGACACGCTCTTCCTTTTCCTCGCGCTTGACCACCTGCAGCCCTGCCGCAAGCGCTTCGCGCTTGGCGTAGCCGGGAAGCTCGCGCTCCTCCCCACCGAGCAGCGTCACGCTCTGCGGAAGGCGCCTGTCGACGATGCGGGTCGCGACCTCTCCCGTCTTTGCATCGTGCAGTTGCTGGTGGAATGCCACATCGGTCTTCGGCGCATCGCCATGCGCAATGACGACCGTGATGGGGCGCTTGGTGGGATTTTTGACGAGGACCATGCCGCGGGAAGTCTACCAGCCGGCCTCTCTCGCCCGAAAGATCCGAAATCAGAGCTTCTGCGTGAAGGTAAGTTCCACACCGCAGTCCCCCACGGGCGGCACCACGTCGAGCGGACCTTCCGCGAAGCCCGGCACTTCGCCGAGCGGAACCTGGCGGATCACCAGGCGCAGGGCGAACGTCCGCACGTTGTTGTCGTCGGACGTGGCCTCGATGCTCGGCGCGCCGCCGAGGTCGAAATCGAGCTGGAACTGCACACTGCCTTGCGCAGGGTCGGTCGGATCGCGCAGAAGCTCCACGTACGGATGGCGACGCACCGCAGCAATCACAGCGTTCTGCAGGTTCAGCGTCTGCTGCATGTACGCGCTGAGGCCGGTGACGCTGAACCGCAGGTCGGCAAGGTAGGGCGCGACCTCGGTGCCGAGCACGCCGAACGCGGGCACCTGCACCTGCTGGTTTTCTTGCTGCTCGGCCGGCGCGACCTCGGGCCCCACAAGCACGAGCGCCGGCAGCGACTGCACCTCGGTGAGGTTGTACGTGTCGCCCGTACTCGCGTCGTAGTCGGTGTGCATGTGCCCCGTCGACACGTTGTCGATGGTCTGCTCGCGCAGCATCAGGATGAGCGCGGCCGTCACCCGAAGCAGCGTGGAGTCGTCGGTGAGAAGCACCCGCGCATAGCTGAACGGCTGCGGGCTGCGCGCGAGCTCGTCTTCGATGGGCGCGCCGAACGCGTCCAGATTCTGCACCGACACCTCGACCTCGCCGGGCTGTCCGCGCGGCACCTCGGCGAAGACCATCGCGTGGTTCACCGCGAGCACGCGCGCGCTCTGCACGTCGCCAAAGCGCACCTCGACGCGCGGGGCGAAGTCGAGGCCGAGGATGCGCACGAGGCGCCCGCCCTGCGTGTAGGCCCGGTTCGGGTGGACGGTGGTGATGATCGGCACTGCCACGACGATCGACTCTACACCTTGTGGCCGAGGTTCATCCGCATCTGCCGGTGACGCACGTGCGCGTTGTGCTGGGGATTGGCGCGCAGGTGCGCCTTGAGCGCCTGCTTCTGTGCACGTGCTTGCGCGGTCTGCGCCCTGGCCAGCGCCTGCTGCGCCTTCTGCGCCATCCGAGCTTGGATCTGTGCGACGCGCTTCTGCTGCGCGGCGACCTGCCGCGCCGCGCGCTGCTGCGCCCTCTGGGGGTTCACGCGCGGCGCACGCACCGCCTTCTGCGCGGGCGCCTTCTGCGCAGCGCGAGGCAGCCGCAGAGAGCGCTTCGGCGCGCCCCCGCCCGCCTTGCGCGGCCGGATGAGCTTGCCTGCCCGATGCGCCTTGGGCGGGCGCGCGAGCTTCACCGGGCTGAAGCTCTGGACCCGCTTGAGCGCCGCCCCTGCAGGCTTGGCCTTGGCCCCTGATTTCACCCCCGCGCGCGCCTTGCTGAAGCTCTTATTCATCGAGCGCTTGAGGCTGAACGGCCCCTTCGCCAGCCCCTGACCCGTCGCCCCCTTGCGTGCCGAGCGCAGCGCGTTTGCGAAACCGCCCGCGCGCCCGCGCGCGAGGCGCTCCGGGAGCCGCTCGGCGCCGAACCCGCCAAGGTCCGGATGGTTGATCACGCCGAGCATCCCGCCGACCTTGCGCGCAACGCGCGCCATGTAGCGCTCGGCGCCGCGCCGGCCGCCGTACATCGCGATGACCGGGCGAATGAACGGGCGCGGCGGGATCTGCACGAACCCAATGCCGGCGCCGCCCTTCGGCGCACCCGACCCGCGCGTCGTACGCATCGCCATCGCAATCATGCGCATCCGCTTGCGACTGATCACGCTGCGCACCGTGCCGCCGTACTCGTTGAGTCGACCGATCTCAGCGAGGTTGCGCCCGTCCTGCCCGCGCGCCGAGTACAAGATGCCGACGAACACGAAGCCCTTGCCGGGCACCGAGACGATGTTGTTGCGGAGCTCGCCCGTACGAATGAGCGCCTTGGTCCCGCCAAACCCCTGCAGCTTCCGAAGCGCGATCGTCACCGGGCTCAGCGGGCGAAACGCCTCGCCGCCGGGCGCCTGCTCGCGAATGCCCTGCACCATCTTGTTGCGGTAGAACTCGCCCTCTTCCACGAGCGCGCTGTTCATCGCCTGCGGAAAGCGAACCGACAAGTTTGCAAACGCGACCCCGAGCTTGGCCCAGTCGCCCGTCAGCGTCGCGCTGTAGGCGCCGTACTTGCCCGCCATCAGCGCGCCTGATCCCGCGACGCGAAGGCGAGCTCGAGGATGTTCACCCGCCCGCCGTAGCCGAAGCTGCGCGGCAAGGTCGAGCGCAGGTACAACCCCGGCGGATCCGGAATCGGCACAACCGGGCGCCCCTCGCGGTCGAGCACGGCCGCGAGGCGATCCCCGATGCGCAGCGTGGGCGCGCCCAAGGCATCGATGAGCCCCCGCTGCTCGAGCTCCCGGTAGTGCACCAGGACAACGAACCGACCTTCCCGTACCTGTCCGCCTGCAAGCATCCGAGCCTGATTGAACGTCGCCGGGTCGACCTGCGCCTGCAGCCTCACAAGGCGCTCTCGGCGCGAGGGGCTGCCCGTCTGCGTGCCGTCGGCCACAAGCCGGGGCTCACGGAAGATGGGGTCGTAGCCGCCGTCCTGCACGTCCTCGGTCGCCCGCGTGTCCAGCTGCGCGAGCTCGATGGTGAACTGGTGGATGAGACGGCCCCGCACCGGGCGATCGTACCCGCTCAGTGCACTTTCGGGGAGGCTCTGGGAGCGAAACGGGCACTAACCTATGGCGATGGGGGACAAGTCGGCCAGGAAACCGAAAGCGAAGGCGGGGACGAAACCTCGTAGCAAGGTCACCGCCGAGCTCTACGAGGAGATCCTGCTCTGGTACGCCGAGCACGGGCAACAGCACATGAAGGCGAGCAAGGTCTTCGGCCTCGCCCGCCGCACGCTGAGCGGTCTGTTCTTCGAGGGCGCGCCGCACCTCGACAAACCTCCGATGCGCCTGCTCGTGCAGAGCGTCGAGGTCAAGGCGCGCGCCCTGCGCAACCAGCTCAAGAAAGAGGAGCTCGCGCGCGCCAACCAGCAGATCCAGGACATCATCGACGGCACCGCCGCAGGCGACACGCTCAGTCGCGCCATCGACGATAGCGTGCGGGCACGCGCCGAGGAGGGCGCGGTGGTCTCCGCCGGCCGTCGCAACATCCTGAAGCTGCAGTCCATGCTGGCGCCGCTCCTCACCGGAGCGGTCGACCGCATGAAGGTGCTCGAGCGGGACATCAAGCACCTCGCGCCCGAGGACCTCGTCAAGCTGATGAAGGACCTCGCGAAGCTACAGATGGACCTCATCAGCGCGGCGAAAACAAACATGGAGATGGAGCGCCTGCTCCTTGGCGATCCGAGCGCCGGCAAGGACACCGAGCAGAAGCAGCTCGACCCCAAGAGCGCCATGAAGGTCCTCGACATGGCCGCGCGCACCATGGCGCGCATGCGCCAGGAAGGAAAGCTCCTCGACGGCGTCGGCGAGACCACCGAGACCACCGCGCTCGACCTAACCCAAGTCGACGGCGAAGAGGACGACTACGAGGACGGCGAAGAGGTGGGCCCCGAGCTCGGAGACGAGGCAGACGGCGACGACGCGTCCCTCGCTGTGGCCCCATGACCGGGTTCTGGGTCGGGCGCGTGCGCTTCGCGGCGGTGGCAAGCGCCCAGGACAAAGTCCTGTGCGCTGCGTGCCAGAAGCGCGTGCTACGCACCAAGGCCGCATCGCACGCCCGCCAGCGCCATAGATCCCTCTCCGAGGGCGTGCTCGCGGGCCAGCTCGGCCTGCCGGAGACGGGCGTCCCCGACGTGCCTAGTTGAGCGCCGGCCGCAGCGGCGCCTCGTTCGCATTCACCAGATCCCCACGCTGCAGCTCTTCGTTCGCGCGGTCGTAGAGCGCCGCGGCGAGCTCGAGGAACTCGTCCCGCGAGAGCGGATCGGGGCTCGAGACGAACGTACGCGCCGCGACCAGCACAAACGCGGCCGTGCCGGGTCCGGTCGGGCGCCCGAGCCGCTCCCAGTGCTCAGCGAACGTGTTGGCGGACGTGAGAAGCTCGTGCTCGAAGGCCAGCTCCTCGTGCTGCGCTCTCTGATCCTCAGCCACTGCGCACCTCCTCGATGGCCGCGAGCAGAAGCCGCGGCGCCACCTTATATTCGGCTGCCGCGCGGGCAATGGCGAGCTTCATCTCCATGCCCTGACTGAGCAAGAGCTCCGCGTAGCGCACCGCCTTACGCAACTCTGGCTCTTCACGCGGCGCCAACGTTCGCCCCACGTCGATAGAGGATGATGATGTTGTCGATCTCCGGATCGCCCGTGGTGCCGCCAACGACCGAGCCGCGCGTCGCCGCATCCACGCCGCCGAGCATCCCGTAGGACTGGTCCCGCGTGCTCTCGCTCGTCAACTTCCAGCGCTTGTTCCGATCCTCGCGCTCGGCGACGTCGTGGAGCGCCGGCAGGTCCTTGTACACGAGAAGGCGCACCGCATGCTGCACGAGCTCGGGCACCTGCCCCGCGGGCGGTCCACCCTCGACCACGTCGGTGTAGCCGAAGACGCCGCGGACGAGGACGTTCTGCTGCCCGCCCGAAAACGACCCGCGCTCCAGAAGCAGCGCCTCTCCATGATCCACGAGCTCGATGCGCGGATTGTCTCGGTCGTCGGGGTAGGCAAGCCTCTCGGTGATGTGGCGGTTGTAGACCCGGTACCGAGACAGGCTTCGCACGGGCCCGTCGTGCGCGGCGTAAAATCGATTGCCAGAGAAGAACACATCCTCGATGGCGATGATGGGCTCCGCGAGCGACAGCGCGACGTGCCCGCGCCCATCGGCGTGCAGCGTCTTGTACGTCGGCGTGAAGGAGCGCCCCGTGTACTGCTCGAACAGGAGCGAAGCGCGCACGATCTTCTGGTGCAGCCGGGCATCGCTGAGCGCGCTCTGGCTACACCCAAGCTCCTCACGCATGTCGCTCAGGAACGTGTACGCCGGTCCCTGCGCGCGCACCTGCGCCAAGAGCTCGAACTCCTCCGAGAAGCTGAACTCGACGAGGTCCTCGGAGAGTGCCCGGTACCACCACGTGATGCGGTAGCGCCCTGGCGGCAGCTGCCCCTTGGGCCACGTCGCGACGTAGCGGCCCAACGAAAGGCGCGCGCCAATCGGTGCCGGACGCACGTCGAGCACGGCCCGCGGCAAAGGCCCCTCCGGATCAGGCAGCACCTGCTCCCCTGCCGCATCGGTCACGACGAACTCCACGACCTCCGGATCGGCCAGGAGACCGATTGCGCCGATGAAGATGGCAGAGACGCTCGGTGCCGACGGGTTGGCGATGATCTGCATCAGTAGCTCGCCGCTTCTGCGAACTCGCACGTGACGTAGCCGACGCCCACACCGGTCAAGCCCATCGCTTGCAAGCTCACGATGACAATGCCCTCATTCTGCGCCAGCACGATGGGATGATCTCCTGGGTCTTGCGACATCAGCGCCGTCGGTGCGAGCGTCGCCCCGACGCCGCCTGCCCAAAACGCCGCGATCCCAAACGGGTGCGGATCGAGCGAGCGCGTACCCGCCGTCACGGCCGCAGCGGAGGCAATGCGCGCCTCGTACGCGGGGCTCGGGTACGACGTGCGATGCCGACCGCTCGCAGCGTTCAGCGCAGTACCTGCGCTATCCGGCGCCGTCCAGCTACGCGCGATGTAGGCGTAATACTCGAGGCGCTGCGGCGAAGAGAACGCTGTGGTGATCAGCATCTGCATCATCAGCCGCCGAATGAGCAGAACGCCGCTACCCGTGTAGCGAAGTGAAAACACGGTCGCCGCTACGGTCAGGCCCGTCATCGCGCCGGTCGGCGCGCTGAGACTCGCATGCACGTTCGCTTCGGTTGGGCACGACCGAACGCGCAACGCCTCGAACCGCGGGTCAACCCGCGGCGACAAGCCTGGATCAGCGCCAACAATCTGAATCGCCATGTCAACTCCACACCCAGCCGACATTGAAGCGGCCATACAGTGCCAGGTTGCGCGTGCGTGCGACGATGGTGAACCCAACCCCCGCCACGATGGCCCCCGCCATCACGTCGAGCTCCTCCACCAAGTGCTCGTCCGCGGAGTGATCCACGGTCGGTTCGTAGAGCAACTTGGCCAGGACCACACTCTGCGCGGTGATTGCGCTCTGACCCGTCACCACCACCCGCGCGTCCGTGGCGCCCGCACCGAAGTCGATCGCCGCCCGCCCGCACACCGGCACGCTGATGTGGACCCGCTGCGGCAGGCCCTCCGGAGACGGGCGAAGAACGATCACGAGGGTGGCAGGATCGGAAGGTTGTAGGTGAAGTCGTAACTGGTCGCGTCGACGGCCCAGCCGATCACCTGCCACATCGCGGTGTCAGCCGGCAGCATCGTGGTCGCCAGCCCAGGCGTCGTCGCGCTCAGGTACACGCGCCCACCTGGCGCAAGCCCTGCCGCGTTGCTGTTGACGCCCTGACCGAGCACCGTAACCTGCGCGCCGATTGCGTAGTTGGCGTCGACGAATCCATGAGCCTCCTTGCTCGTGGCTGCGTCTGCCTTTCTCACCTTCGCCACACCACCAGCCAAGTGCACGTTGACCGCGTCCCCTGCAGCCAGCGCCTCGACAGCGAGGTACACCACCGCCGTCTGCTCGTAGCCTGCCGGCATGAGCTGCTTGGGGAGCCGACCGACGCCGTCGAGGCCTGCCACCGCATTGGGCGTCGGCGTGGTCACTGCGTTGACCAGCGTCGGATCGAGCTTTCCGTTGGCGCCCGTTGCGACGATCTTGTCTGCGTCGCCTGCGCCTGCACTCGTCTTGAGCGCCCACGTACGCTGCGTCGCGCCGTTCTTGGCTACTAGGTACTCAGCCGGCATGGTTCTCTACTCCCTCCTCTTCGCGTGCGAAGAGCATCAAAATCGGTGGCTGCGGATTCACGAACACTTCAGTCGGGCGCACTGCGAACCCGACCACGCGAGACACGGGCCACATCTCGTCCAAAGTCTGAGTGAGCTCGCCGATCGGACCGAGGAACACCGGACGGCCCGGCACGAAGTCCCACACGTCATCCTCGATCGGACCGAACATCACCACGGACACGTCTTCCCCGAACGCGCTCGCCGCGTTCGCGGCCACGCCGATCGGCGCTTGAGCGAGCGCGACGTCGTTCGCAGTGACGGGCGGGCACTGCGCACCCATCACGGCCACGCAGCGGCCCATGCTCAGAGGCCCCGCCGCGCGCAAGACCACGCGCTGCGTCACGCCCCCTCCAGTCGGCCCGGGCGCGCCGCGCGCACCCGGCGGACCTGGCGGTCCCGGATCGCCACGCTCGCCCTTGAGCCCCATGAGCCCGGGCGGGCCACGCTCTCCGGGCGGACCGGGCGGCCCCTCGATCCCCTGGTCCTGAAACGTCGCGACCATGGGCTCCGCGTCCGCGAGCGTTGCGACCATGGGCTCGAGATCAGTCACGCTGGTCTGCAGCGCGTCCGCATCCACGAGCGTCGTCGTCGACGTGTCAGCCACCGCTGACTCCGCCGCTGGCGCCGGCCTGGATCACGAGAGGCCCGTAGAACAACGGGCGTCGGTCCCCACTCGCAGCCTCGAGACTCCAGGTGTAGTAGACCACGCGCTGCCCGGGCTGCGGGCGCGCACCTGCGGTCGACGGTGCAGCAGCCGCAGTCGATGCCTTCGCGTAGAGCGCCTGCACCGCCTCCTTCGACAGGCTCACGCGAAAGCGCACCTCCGCCGTCGGAGCTGCAGCAGGGAGACGCGACCACGTGAAGTTCAGCCCCTCAACCGGCGTCGTCGCCGACTCCTGAAGAAACAGAGCCGTAACGAGCACCGCGCCGCGCGCGTCGTACACCTGCGCCACCTGGCGCAGGCGCACAACACAGAGCTTGGGCGGGAGCGAGTTGCCCAGCCGCGCGCTCAAGCGCTGCCACGTTCCGATGCTCACCACGACCTCCGCGCCGAAAAGTGTCTCACAACCCGCGCCAACAGCGACGTTGCGCGCCCCAACTACCCGCGCTTGCGAATGAGCTCGGGCCGCAGCTTCTGCACCTTCTCGAGGATTTCCTTCCGCTTGGCGGGCGGCACCTGCGCGAGCAGCGCCTGCAGCGCGCGTTGCTCGTCTGCGAGATCTCGCTTGAGCTCCTGCTTTTCCTGCCCGGGCCGCTGATGCTGCTGCTGCTGTTGCTGCAGCTGCTGCTGTTGCTGCGCCGCGGGAGATTCCTCCCAGATGGGCATGGCGGGAAGGTCGTTCGGATCCGCCGGGGCGCGGTCGTCGATGTAGCGCCCCTCCACGACGATCGATTGCTCGCCGAAGTAGTCCGGGGAGTACGCGTGAAACCACGCGCTATCCTCATGCCCCCACAGGACCTTCATCGGAAACATCCCGAGGAAGATCACGTCGTCGTCCACCTTCAACCGCGAGCCGGGGAGCGGCTCACTGCACGTTGGGTACTCCGCCTGCAGCGCGGAACGAAACCCATCCACTGACTCCTGGTTCACGGTCATGCGTTCCATCGATCAACCCCCTCCTCAGGAAAACCCACCACTCACGCCGCGTGCGCGTAGATGTTGCTGATCGACGGCGACCCGTTGATCGCGAGCACCTCGCCCGATCCCATCCGGTCGGTGGCCGAAGCGAGCGCGCCGCCGGCGGCGATCGCGTCGCGCTTGAGCGACCAGAGCCGACTCGTCTTGCCCGGGACCTCGATGAGGTCGTCTTCGGCGAAGAAGGCGTCGTAAGCGCTCTGATACTCGGCAAGCGTCAGGGTGCTGCCGATGCCGCCCATCACACCGAGCATGGTCACCGCGTCGGTCGCAGCGTTGCTCATGGAGTCGCTGTGTCGGCCGAGGATGAGCCATCCCAAGAACGGCGACATCGCGCCGGCGGCCACGTCGGCGCCGAGCCGCGCGCGCTTGTTGAAGGCCTGCAGCACGCTTCCGGTCCACTGGTACGCAAGCAGGAGAGGCCGCCCAAGCTCCGTGTCTGGCAGGGTGTACCCCGGCGCCTGCACGGTGCCCGAGCCCGTTCCGAGCCAGAAGTTGAACACCGAGGCGGCGCTCAGTGACAAGCCGTAGCCCGCCGTCGCGGCAGCGTTGCTCTTGACGGCGAGGTTCTGCAGCGCGGCGGTCTTGGAGTGAACGATCACCGGCACGAGAAACCAAAACGGTTGTGCGCTGTGCCCGAGCCCCGTCACGCCGCCGAGCAGGTTCGCCGAGGACCAGTTGCGGGCGCCGATGAGCTGCGGCGTCGTCTCCCATCCGCACAGCCGCTCGGTGCGGCGCGTGAGCTGAGGCGTTCCCACGCGCGTCGCTGGGTTCGAGCCGACGCGATCGGCCGCGGTGGCCGGAAGGCCTGCGGACGGCCCGGCCGCGACGACGTCCTTGGTGAGATCAACCAGGTGCGTGGTCTTACCGGGGATCTCAGTAAGCGTGCCCGTCTTAGCAAAGCGCGCCTGCAAACCAGCCCACTCCTGCGCCGTCGGAACCGAACCGTCGCCACCGCCCCACGCGTAGACCTTGGCCCCCGTTGCCGGATTCTGCCCTCCGCCTACGCTCCCGATCTCGAGCGGCACCGTAGCGGGCGCAATGACGCCGCCCAGCGACACGTCCGACCCTTGCTGCACGCCGTGCAGATACGCCCGCACAGCCCCGCCCGTGCATGCGAATCCGACCAGCATGCGTACGCCGACATCCGATGCAGCAAAGGCGTACGGGCCAGTCGAGACATACGTCCCGTCCACACGGCGTGCACCCGCCGTGAGCGCCCCGCCGGACTTGAGCAGATTCCAGCCGGCAGACGCACTGAGCGCACCGAGCAACGCTTCAGTTCCTGCCGCGCTATCGAGCTCTATTACTGCTGCGGCCCACGATCCTGCAGCATGGCCGCGCAGCGCAGTGGCAGATTCGTACCGAGAGGCCGCGCCAAACCCCATCGCGCCGTACGTCTTTCGCCCATCCACGCCTGCATCGATCTTCCGCACGACCGGCCCACCGATCTTCGCCATCGCGTCGTTCGCTGCGCCCGTAGTCGTATCCGCCAACGACGCGGGACCGTCCTGCCCGTCTACAATCGCCTGCCCGGCAGACAGCTGACTCGACAGAGCATCCAGCAGAGACCAACGATGCGAAGCAGCAACGCCTGCGATGCTGGTCGGGAGGTTTCCGTTCTGCCTCACCGCATCGAAGAACGCTGCCATCTGGGCGGCGTTCACCGAAGACACCCGCGCAGTCATGTTAGCCAGGAAGAGCACATTCGGCGCGCCCCCACGACCAGCGAGCACTTGCGACACCGCAGAAGCCACCGCAATCCCCGCGATGGCTGTGCCGTCAGCGACTTGGTGCCGATCCATCCACAATCGCCACCGCGCTGTAGACGGGTCGTAATGCATCAGCGCGCAGTGCACACGCCCAACATCGTGAGGCCCCATGACGCGCACCGGCGCCGAGCGAAACGCGAGTGTCGAGCTCTCTACGATCTGCGCCGTGAACGCGTTGTCGGGACCAAGAAAGGTCTGCCGGCCGTTGTTGCTGACGTTGGTCTTGTGTCCAAGGATGCGGTAGTCGCCGTTGCCGAGGCGATCGAGACGAAAGAGAAGTGCCTCGACGAAACCAGTCGTTGCTCCTGCTTCTCCACCACTCGTAGCCGTCGCGTACGAGTTGGTCCCGACCATATTGTCGAGTCCGTACCAGTATCGCCGCGGACGCACCGAAGGCGGCACAAACACCGGACTAGGCGGACACATAGTGTCCTCCGATAAGCCAGCGATCTGCGCCCGTCTTCGCGATCGTGAGGCGAAACCCTGGCCCAGCAACCAGGGCGTAGGGCGTCACCGAAGTGCTTGACCACTGCCCGCCCTCAGCCATGCGCAAGGGGAGCCCCAGCAAGGCGTTGTTGCCGCTCTGCCCGCTCATCACCTCGGAGACAACCAACAGCTCCCAAGTCGGCGACACGCCGAACACGTCACAGATAACCTGGCAAGTGAATCCAATCGGGTGGTTCAAGGTCGCGTCGCGCGGAATGGTGAGCACCACGGGACCGGTCGGGCTCTGCGCAAGGATCGTCTTACCGCGATCGCTGAGCGCCAGCGTCCTCGTCGTCGTGCTCCACACGACGTAGTCGTGGTCGATGCCGGCCTTGAGGTTCACGACGCTGAGGTCTGCCTTGCCGGCGAGGGCCGTCGTCATCGCTGCACTGTCAGCCTTGCCATTGACTGTCGCGGTGAGCGCGTCGAGGGCCGTCTGATTGGCCTTGGCCGCGAGGGCCGACGTATTGGCAGCTACGTTGGCATTGGTCGTGTCGAGCGCCGACTGCGCTGCGCGCGTTGCGATCTGCGTGTCGACGTAGGTCTTGTCCGCCTTGGCCGAGACGTCCGCAGCGCTCAACTTGGTCGCGAGCTGCGTGTCGACGTAGCTGAGGTCTGCCTTGGCAGAGAGCGCCGTCGTCATCGCCGAGCTATCTGCCTTGGCAGCGAGCGCCGTCGTGGTCGCCGCGCTATCGGCCTTGCCGGCGAGGGCCGTCGTCATCGCTGCGCTGTCAGCCTTGCCATTGACCGTCGCGGTGAGCGCGTCGAGGGCGCCCTGGCTTGCCTTGCCGGCGAGGGCCGACACGTCCGCCTTGCCCGCGAGCGCCGTCGTCATCGTGGCACTATCGGCCTTGGTGTTGACGGTCGCGGTGAGCGCATCGAGGGCGCCCTGGCTTGCCTTGCCGGCGAGCGCGGTCGTGGTCGCCGCTGCGTCCGCCTTGCCGGCGAGGGCCGTCGTGGTCGCCGCCGCATCGGCCTTGGTCGCGACCACTGCCTCGAGCTCTGCAAACTCCTCGGCCGTGACCTCGCCGGTCCCGCCGCCGGTACCCAGATCGGCGACCGTCTGGGCGAGGGCGTCGAAAGCGGACTTGTCCGCCTTGGCCGCGAGCGCTGCAGCCGTGGTGGCACTGTCCGCCTTGGCACTCAGCGACGTCTGCAGCGCCGTCACACTCGCCTGGTCCGCCTTGCCATCGACGGCGGTCGTGAGCGCGGTAAGAGCCGTCTGCGACGCCTTGGTTCCGACGACGCCGATCAGCGCGTCGAGCGCCGACTGCGCGGCCTTCTCCGCAAGGCCCGCCGCCACCGTCGCCTGATCCGCCTTGAGACCGAGCGCTGCGAGCACGCCTGCCGCGTCCGCCTTGCCGGCAAGCCCTTCCGTGAGCGCCGTCGTGTCGGCCTTGGTCGCGAGACCCGCCGCGAGCTCCGCCGTCCCGATCTTCGTGGCCAAGCCCGCAGTGAGCTCCGCCGTTCCGATCTTGCTCGCAAGACCTGCAGTGAGCTCCGCCGTCCCGATCTTCGTGGCCAAGCCCGCGGTGAGCGAGGCAGCGTCCGCCTTTTCCGCGAGCAGCTCGAGAATCTCCTGGTAGTCCGCGATCTCGATCCAGTGCACCGGGCTCGTACGCACCAGACCAAAGAGACGCGGCACATCGCGCTGCAGGAGCAACGCCCCCGCGTCGGCCGCGACCAGCGAAAGCGCTGCGCGCGCAGCGGCATCCGGGACGTCGTAGCGAATGGCTACGTGAGTGCCGCCCTGTGAAGGCGTGCGCGAGCTGTGGGTGACTTCTTCAGCCATCGATGATCACCTTCCCGTCGTCGTCGACGAGCACCGCACCATTTTCATCGACCAGCGCCAGCGCCGACGGCGGATCGACAACCGCGCCGCCTGCCACCCGAAGCCACCGCTCCCCGTCAAAGAGCACGAACCCGTTGCTGATGGTCGACCAGGCAAAGCTGTACGGCTCGACGATCGGCGTGGTGTCGCCGGGCGTAATCGCGCGCGGTGGCGCGATAGGAAGCGCGTCCGGGTCGACCACTGTGCCTTCGCCCGGAGGACCGGGAGGACCCGCGAGCCCTTGCGCGGCCCGAAGCTCCACCACCACCCCATGAGGCTGCACCACTTCGACGCCCATCCCGCTGGCGGAGGCCGCCGCCACGGGCGTGACAGCGAGCGGCGCAGCACCGAGCACCACGTTCAGCTCGCCGTACAAG
>JACCDR012119410.1_pt1 | contig 19321 bp, 15 predicted proteins | sample 7446431 | NCBI WGS metagenome assembly JACCDR01 (sample SAMN15323443, study PRJNA562643) | freshwater metagenome | isolation source: river surface water | place: USA:Blue River Watershed | collected 2017-08-17 | reverse complement strand
GCTAACTCAGCCGTTTGTTCCGTCAGTCGGGTCTCAAAAAAAGAAAGGATGTGTTGATGGGATTTATTTTCATCTAAAAAAATCGACTTTTCAAATGTGTGTGTATCAAAGAAAGCGACCTGCACTTTTTAACTCCCCGAAGTCTCATTGACTTTATCTAGCTCATAGAAGATTTACTTGAGAAGGCTGCCAAATGCTAGCGGAATGAATTTCGCAGCTTGGATAGTTTAACTGATATAAACGCAACTAGGCCTAGTTTGATAGCATCTGGGGATGACAATGGCCGGCCCTGTCAATTTTGTAAACAAGGAGTCCACGATGAAGAGAGCTCCAAATCTTAGGAAGAAAACAGGTCACAGACCCCAAACCTGCTACCTTGATGCTGGCTTCATTCAACTGCTTTTTCTTATGACAATCTGCTTGTTTGTTAGCAACCAAGCCTCTGCTTTGACTGTCTGTCTTTACTCTCGATCGTCCCAAGATCCAATGGCTGGGCACGCTTTTGTGACGGTGGAAAATCAGGGTCGAGTGGTGGAGACTTATGGTCTTTGGCCAAAGAAGAAACACCCCACCTATATTGCTATTAATAAACCTGCTGACCTACCCTTTAGAGTTTTACGGAGTGGAAATTATCAACTTCCAGCGTCTATGGAGAAGCTAAGGGAAGTGCAAAAGTGTAAGCCACTGAATAAAAGCTTAGGAAGCGTGCGTGCAGAGGTGCAACAATACCTCGAGAAATATGGAGTTTACAAAAGTTTGACCAACAACTGCACTCACTTTGCTGTTCGAATTTACAACTTTGCAGCCGACGACCATTTCCCAGAAGTTCAAACACCTTTGGCTGTCCGACGAGTTTTGGATAACCCTTAAAGTTAAAGGCAAGTTGTGACATTACTTTACCAAGACGAATACCTGATTGCCATCAATAAGCCGGCTGGCTTTCATGTGCATCCCCACGAAAACCCCCTTCATCGTGTTTCTCGTGATAAAATTTGTCTTTATCAAGCCCGTCGGATGATGGGCGGCCAGCATGTCTTTCCTGTGCATCGTTTGGATGCAGCTACCAGTGGGGTTCTGTTGTTTGCACTGTCTTCTGAGGTGGCGCGTCTCATCTGTCATCAATTTGCCCAGCGTATTCCACAAAAGACTTATCATGCGGTGGTTCGAGGATTCACTCAACCAGAGGGTTCGATTGATTTAGAGCTTGAACTGGATTCAACGGGAGAAAAGGTTCCAGCTCGCACAGTCTATAAAACTTTGGCTTACCTTGAACTTCCTCATCCTGTGGGTAAAAAATTTGCGACTGCTCGCTATTCCTTAATGGAAATTTACCCTGAGACGGGTCGCTATCATCAAATAAGGCGGCACTTCAATCGCATCTCACACCCCCTCCTCGGAGACGCTGTGCATGGCGACTCTCATCACAATCGATTCTTTCGGGAATTCTTAGGAATATCAGGCCTTTGCTTAAAAGCAACTCGCCTCGACTTACCCCATCCAGTCAGCGGAATCAAGCTCTCGATAAAAGCTCCTCCGTGTGAAAAATGGAATAATATTCATGACCTGTTTGCACAAAAGGCTCAGCCAAAGAACTAATTCGAAATACTTTTGACGTCTAGGATGCGCCGGCGTAGATACAGGTCCCCAAAGAGGTTTTGTATGTCGAAGACCCAGGCGCTCAACAAACTCCTGATTGTCATGGTATTGCTCATGATTTTGCTCGTAACTTTGCAATCACACGCGCAAACGCAAAGTCTTTATCAGAATCTTCAGGTTTCTCTCTATCCATCACTCAAGATGATCAAGGCTGAAGTTCGAATAACCTTTCCCAAACAGAGCCCAACCAAACTCACCTTTCTGATTCATAGAAATCTAAAAGTTCGGGCTATTGGCCAAGGTACGCAAATCAAAGCATTGCGCGCGCCAAACTCAACTGAGAACTTTGCTGAATATGGGCTGGAGTTTAACAATCCTGAAAACACCGTGATCTTACAATATTCAGGAGTTATCTACAGTCCGATAAAAGACAATGAGAGCGATGGGTTGATTTCACCGGAAGGGGTTTCTCTCTTTGGAACCTCATATTGGTATCCAGTGTTTCCGAATTCACTTTACACCTTTGATGTCAGAATTGAAACGCCCGCGAACTGGATTTCACTTTCGCAAGGTCAAATTACGGGAGTCCAACAAGACCCAGACTTTCGCACAACCAGCTACCGCGAGATTTACCCACAACAGCAAATTTATTTAGTTGCTGGCCCCTTCTTTGCTTTTACAAAACAAGTTGATGGCCGCACTTACCAGGTTCTCTTACGCAAAAATGAGGCGCAGCTGGCTCAGAACTATTTAGACCTGGTTCCTGGGTATATCAAGTCCTTCTCAGAAAAGATTGCACCCTATCCTTACAGTGGTTTTGCTGTCGTTGAAAATTTCTGGGAGACAGGGTATGGAATGCCCAGCTTTACGCTATTAGGTCCCTCTGTAATTCGGCTTCCATTTATTCTAAACACCAGTCTTCCCCACGAAGTCTTGCACAATTGGTGGGGAAACAGCGTCTATGTCGACCGCGACAGTGGTAATTGGTCCGAAGGCCTTACAACCTACATGGCTGACTACGCTCTGCAAGAGGAGTCCGGCCGAGGGCGAGACTATCGCCTGAATGCTCTGATGGCCTATAAAGATTATGTCAGTCAATACCCCTCTCAAGAATTTGCACTCAAGGACTTTCGATCTCGTGACAGCGCTAGTTCACAAGCAATCGGGTATGGAAAGTCATTCTTCTTATTCCACATGCTGAAGCAACAAGTGGGTGAAGATGAATTTAACAAATCGATACAAGATTTTTATCAAAATTTTCAGTTCAAGATCGCAAGCTTCACGGATATTAAAAATAGTTTTGAGAAGTCGACAGCACTTAGCCTCAGTGCATTCTTTTCGCAGTGGGTGAATAGAACTGGAGCTCCCCGTCTGATCTTGGACCGAGCTCATATGTTTAATGGCCTAGATGGCTCCTTTACTGTCAACTATCGCTTAAAACAAGAAGGCGGCGGAGGCCCCTACGATCTTGTCATTCCAATTACCTGGACACTCGAAAATGGAGCTGAGTTCCGCCAAATGGCTCGCTTGAGTCAGTCATCCTCTGCCTTTTCTTTTTCATCAGTGGTTCGACCTAGCCATCTTTCTGTTGATGGCAATTTTGATGTCTTTCGACAGCTGTATACTGAAGAACGCCCTGCAACTCTCTCTAGCCTTTTAAGCAGCAAGAGGGTTCACTTCTTTTATGATGCAAAAATCCCGGATCAACTAAAATTTGCTCAGGCTATGGGTACCAAGCTTGCCTCGGGTGCCGCTGTCTATTCAGATATCTCAACCGATCCTCCAGCTCAACAAGAAGGTGATTGGATCATCATTGGCGATGGCCCGAAGATTCGCGATCTTATTAGCACAGAACTTCAAGGACAGAGCTATTCCCTAAAGCAGGATTTGCTCAAGCTACAGGGGCAGGAGTATAAAATAAGCCAAGTGAGCACTGTCTTGGTGACTCGATCTAAAGGGCCTCGCCAGCAGAATATCGCTTGGATTCAATGGGCTTCTGATAATAACCCGATAGAGTGGGCTCAGCGCCTCACTCATTACGGCAGTTTCGGCATTTTAGTTTTTCAAGGAAGGCCCGTGGTTCTAAAGTCAACTTGGCCTGTTTTAAACTCTCCGTTGCAGAAAGCTTTCTAAAATAGGCCCTTGATGTTTAACAGTGACTACTCGTCGTTTAACTCGTCATCACCCACGACACCCAGATTGTACTTCTCGATTCGATAGCGCATCGAACGAAAAGAAATGTGTAAGAGCTTGGCCGCTCTTTTTTTGACTCCACCCGCGGAATGGATAGCCTTGATCAAGAGCTCTTTTTCAATTTGCCCCATGACCTTGTCCAAATCAACGCCGTCATCGCCCATTTCAATTTCGTTTGATGAAGCCATCTTTCGACCTGAGCTTGTATTCACCATGGGTGGCAAAGACTCTGGCAGAATGGTAGCACCACCTTCAAGAGCAACAGTTCTCTCGATCAGGTTTTCGAGCTCACGCACGTTGCCGGGATAATCATATTTCTTCAGAATTTCCATAGCCTCAGCACTAATACCACCAATATTTTTATTTAAGCGGTCATTGTACTTCTTCAAAAAGTGACCGGCTAGCAAAGGAATGTCATCTCTGCGCTCCCGAAGACCTGGTGTCTTAATATTGATAACATTTAAGCGATAGAATAAATCTTGCCGGAAGGTTCCTCTTTGAACCATCTCTTCCAGATTTCTGTTGGTGGCTGCTATAATACGTACATCGACTTTCATATCATCTGTCGCACCCACTCGACGGATCACACGCTCTTGAATTGCACGAAGAAGCTTAACCTGTATGGTCAGTGGCAATTCACCAACCTCATCCAAAAACAGTGTCCCATTGTCTGCGACCTCAAAAAGACCTGACTTATCAGCTATAGCACCCGTAAACGAACCTTTTTTGTGGCCGAACATCTCAGATTCCATCAAGTTTTCAGGAATGGCACCACAGTTCACTGTCACAAACGGGCGATCTTTTAAAGGTCCGTTATAGTGAATAGCCTTTGCGACAACTTCTTTACCTGTTCCCGACTCTCCAGTAATCAAAACATTCGTCGGCGTTAAGGAAACACGCTTGATCATCTCGTAAATAGCGTGCATGACCTCAGAGTTGCCAACCATATTTTGAAACGAGTACTCACGAACAAGTTCTTTTTTTAGGGTTCTGTTTTCAACCTCTAAGTTTCGAGAGCGCAATGCATTCTGAATATTCAAGCGCACTTCATCAATTTTAAATGGCTTAGTCAAATAATCGTAAGCACCCATTTTCATAGCTTCAACTGCCGTTTCGGTTGTACCGAAAGCAGTGATCAGCATAAAAACAATGTCAGGATATGATTCTTTGACATGTTTAAGGAGCTCGATACCAGTTACATGTGGCATCTGCAAATCCGAAACGATCATATCAAAGCTTTTTTTAGTAAGAAGATCTTTTGCCTTTTGCCCATCCTCGGCCAAGGTAATTTCATAACCCTCTTTTTTTAACATAATCTCTAAAAATTCGCGTATAGATTCTTCGTCATCGACAACCAGAATTCTCGACTTCATTCTTTGCTCCCAACATCCTGTCTTTTTATATTGTCTCAACTAGCTCGTGTGAAAGTCAAAATAAACTCTGTTCCTATACCGACTTCACTTTCGACAAAGACTTGCGCTCCATGCCCCTCAAGAATCTTGTGAGTAACAGCTAGACCAAGGCCTGTACCTTTAGGCTTAGTGGTATGGAAAGGCTCAAACATTTTTGCCTTTGTTGATTCTTTCATTCCACAACCTGTATCACGAATACGCAACTCAAGCCTATCATTAGACACAATCGAGCGAACCACCAACTGCTGTCCTGGTTCTTTGTCATTCATCGCCTGATAAGAATTGATGATGATATTCAAAAAAGCTTGCTTCAACTTATCTCTTCGACCCAATATCTTTAAGTTTGGAGCATATTCACGAATCTGCTCAACCTTGGCTGAGATCTGACTCTGTGTCATCATAGAGTCTAAGACCTCAGTTAGAAGTGCGCTTAAATCAACGATATCAGTGGGTGGAAATTCAGGTCGTGAATAATCCAAAAATTCAGAAATAAGATTATTCAAACGATCAATCTCTCGCAAAATAATTCTCATCAGCTTCTTGTCATCATCAGTGTGAGCTGTTTGAGATAGCATCTCTATACTTCCACTAATGCCCGCCAGTGGATTTCGAATTTCGTGTGCAATACCAGCAGCCAAACCACCAATGGCCGCCAACTTTTCATTCTGACGAACGGAATACTCCAGCTGCCGAACTTTAGTCAGATCTTCAAACAAGACAATCCAAATAGACTCGTCAAGCTCTGGACTGAAGATCTTGGTTGCTGTGACTCCGAGAATCTTGCTCTCCTCTGTCGACACACCATACCGGATATCACCGCGGTAATTGTGTTCAATTCGTTTATCAGAAAATAAGGTTTCCAATGTAAACTCTGACCAGCTTGATCTACATAGAATATTCTGTGCCGTTTCATTGTAACTGATCACTGAACCACTTTCCGAAAAGGACATCATACCACTAGGAATATTCTTGATAAGAACTTCATTTAATTCTCGAGTCGACTTGAGACTTCGGTCAGTTTTTTTAAGTTCAACGTCTAAAGACTTTAGCTGCTCGCTAAAATACCCAGACAGTCCTGCTACTGCAAAAAAAGCGATATTATTGAGTGCCAAAAGAAAAAAGAAGTTAAGAGCCTTCATCTCCGGTGAAACCAATGCTGCAGCAGAAAAGAAAATACTAGTTAAAAATGCAACTCCAAGAGCACCAAAGCCATGACTGGCAACCCCGGCCAATAAGATGTTTACCAAATATAAATATAAAAAAAGCGACTGCCCCAGGCCTGAATAATAGATTAAAAGTGAGTAAAGAAGTGCATCAAAAGAAAAACTAGCGACAATTCCATATCTGTTCTTATCTGATGACTTTAACCAAACAAAAGAAGCCATTTGTCCCAAAAAGGCTACGGCGAGAATGGCGTAGAACGGACCCAGAATAGACCAATTGGCAAAGCCAACATTGAAAACGCTTGATAAGATGCCAATAAAAAGAACAAGCCAAAACAGGGCAGCTCTCATTAGCTGCACCATACTTATCCTTTGGGTTTCTTGGCGCCAATCTATGTTTATTCGCATGCCTCTGCTTACTGCCTCACTACTGATTGCTGATTGCATCGCCCATGCTAAAGACCGGTAGATACATCGCAATAACTAGGAACGCGATGATCCCTCCCAGCACTACCATGAGTAATGGTTCAATCAGGGAGGTCATAGCTTTGACAGCTGTCTCTACTTCATCCTCGTAGAAGTCAGCGATCTTCCCTAGCATGACATCCATAGTACCAGACTGTTCACCAATAGAAATCATTTGCACAACCATGTCAGGAAATGTTTTTTCTTTTGCAAGAGGGGCCGCAAAAGTTCGTCCCTGCATCACTGAGCTTTTACTTCGCATGAGCGACTCCTCAATGACGGCGTTACCTGCGGTCTTCGCCGAGATATCAATTGCCTCAATGAGACCCACACCTGATGACAGCAGGGTTGACATTGTTCTTGATAAGCGGGCCAACGAAGACTTTTGTATGACCTCACCAAAGACGGGAGCATACATAACAAACCGATCGAATGAGTCTTTTCCACTCGGGGTTTGGATCCATTTAAAGAACAAGTAAGGCATCACAAAGGCGAAAGAAATATAAACGTACCAGTGAGAAATCAGCGAATTACTGAGATTAACAACCATCTGTGTGAGGAAGGGCGGCTCTTTGCCCGCAGAACTAAAAAACTCCATAAATTTTGGAATGATAAAAACCAAGATCCCGGCGATCACAAGTATGGCTACACAGATAATGACTAGAGGATAGACAAGAGCTCCAACCACTTGTGAGCGAATCTTTTCCGACTTCTCCATATAAGAGGCGAGACGCAAAAGAATACTGTCTAAAATTCCGGCCTCTTCGCCCGCACGAATCATATTCACATAGAGACGATCAAAAACATTCGGTACCTGAGCCATAGACTCAGCCAAACGCTTTCCTTGCTCAATAGAGGTTTTAACTTCAGCTGAAGCTGACTTTAAAAGTCCCGGTCGTAGACCTTCTGACAAAATTTTTAATGAATCTACAACTGGAATACCGGCATTTATTAAAGTCGCAAACTGCCGTGTGAAGATCTGCAAATCTTTACCATTGACCTTTGCCGCAAAAAAACCACTTGCTGCCTGTGACTTCTTAGTCGCAGCCATAGCAAGTTTCACTGGAATAAGCTTCTGTGCTCGAATGCGAACTATTGCCTCTTGCTGGTTTGCAGCTTCAACCTCTCCCTGAGCCAGCTGCCCGTTAGCAGCCTTTGCTTGATAAAAAAACTTGGGCATTAAATTCCCACTTTCTTAAGCAGTAGATCCAATGATTCGGGATCACGTGCCACCGCAAAGGCTGTCTTGATGTCAATTTTTCTACGAATAAGGTGCTGCAAGAGTGACTGATTTAAATTCAAAAGACCTGAGTTTTCCACCGCCTGAGACAGCAAATCCTCAATTCCTTTTAGGTCTTGCTCCTGAACAAGGTTGCGAACCTGAGGCTTCATAGGCAATACCTCGTATGCATAAACTCTCTCAGCAGTTAAACTTGGAACCCCGTAGTGCCCGACCACAACACTTAAAACTTCTGCCAATCGCCCGGCTCCATGGCGGCTTGATTGCAAAGCAGAAAGAGCTCGACGAAGGGCGTTCATAATAGACGGAGCTTTCATCGAATAAATAACAAAATAACCACGCTCTGCCATCGAAAGAGCTTTTTTAAAAGAATCCTCATCATCGAATCCACTATAGACCACTAGACTGACTCCCGCCAAAAGCTGAGTCTCTTCTTCGTGACTTACAAATGTCCCGTTGTGATAAAGGTAGCACATCTTTTCTTCCTGCAATTGAGGAAAGAGTGTTTGAGAAAAGATCATACCCAAACCAGATCTCTCCTCTCCTAGCTTCTGCAGCAAACGATGCAATGACCACGCTTGTCCTGAACTGCCGGTCCCAGCCATAAGCATTAATCCATGAGGACGCAGTGCTGACTCCATAAGTGACGGCGGCAGCTGAACTTCTTGTGACTGCCCATCAAGATCCATTTCAAGATGAGCTTTCATTGTTGATCTATCTTGATAGAAAGAAAAACCGATACGAAAACAATCAATAGATGTTTCACCCCTGACGATGCCTGAACTGTCTAAAACTGCCCTCTGTGAGTCACTTAGAAGGCTCTGCTGCAAAATACCCCACTCTGAAATCAGAGCCGGTGAAGACCGCAAAATGCTCCAACCTGAAGTTGTTCGGATACGCGGATCACTTCCGACTACAAAAAGAAAATCTTCTGCTTTTTTTGCTTTTGCCTGTAAGAGCAACTCTGTTAAGCTCATCTAGGTATCCTTCACTGAAGCGTTCAGCACTTCCTCAATTGTTGTGACCCCTCTTTTTAACTTTAACAATGCACTTCGTCGCAAAGTTCTCATGCCTTGCTCACGAGCCAGAAAGCGCAACTGACCGGTCGACGCATTTTTTAGAATAGCTTCCTTCATTTTTTCATTCATATACATGAGTTCGTAGATAGCTGCACGGCCCTTGATCCCAGTTCCATTACAATTGGCACAGCCACGTCCCTTAAATATTTTATAGTCGTCGACTTCACTTTGCGCGATCCCTAGATTCAAGAGTGTTTGCGCAGGCACATCCATTTGATACTTGCAAGCCTCACAAATCTTACCAACCAAGCGCTGTGCTACAATCAAATTCACTGTTGAAGTTATGATATAAGGAGCAACACCCATCTCTGTCAGGCGAATGACAGTTGAGGGCGCATCGTTTGTATGCAAAGTACTGACAACCAAATGGCCGGTGGAAGCCGCTTTAAATGCAATCTCTGCTGTATCTAAATCTCGAATCTCTCCCACCATGACAATATCAGGATCTTGACGCAGAAAGGACTTTAGTGCCGCAGCAAAAGTCATATCAATATCTGCGTTCATCTGTACCTGATTAATTCCCTCAAGATTAAACTCAACCGGATCTTCAGCAGTCGAAATATTCACATCTGGTTGATTCAGCTCGGCCAGAGCCGAGTAGATTGTTGTCGTCTTACCAGAACCCGTTGGGCCCGTGATCAAAACCATCCCTTGAGGCAGGTTAATGTTAGACTTAAAGAGCTTGAGATCATCCTCTTCAAAACCCAACTTAGTCATGTCCAGCTGAAGATTTGATTTGTCCAAAAGACGCAGGACGACCTTTTCTCCCCAAAGAGTTGGCAGAACACTCACACGAAAATCCATCTCTTTACCTTTTATGGTTCGAACTTTTAGACGACCATCCTGAGGGCGACGTTTTTCTGCTATATCAAGCTTCGACATGATCTTAATTCGCGATGCAATCGCTGCTCCAGTTCCAGGAGGCGGAGCTGTTGCTTCAATTAAATTACCGTCCATGCGAAAACGCACACGATATCTTTTTTCGTAGGGTTCAAAGTGAATATCCGAGACTTTCTTTCGAATAGCATCTGTTAAAATGGAATTAACAAACTTGACAATCGGGGCATCATCTCCACTCCCCTCTTGGTCAATGACCTCAACAGTCGTCGTTGCCAGACTGTCGTCATCCATGGTCTCATTGGCCATGGCAGTCAGGTTCTTTGCGCTGATACTACCACCATAGTATTTCTCTATAGCAGCTGAGATCCCAGTCTCAGTCCCTACGACAGGCTGTATGCGGCATCTCGTGATAAAGCGAAGATCTTCTTTAACAACTATGTTGCTAGGATCGGAGAATGCAACAACAAGTGTCTGACCTGCCTTCTGAAGAGGAACCAACAAATTTTTTTCGCAAACATCTCGAGGAATCAGGGCAATAGCGGCTGGATCAATTTCAAAAGTACTAACATCAACTCCTGGTGAAGCGTAAAACTTCTCCAGACATCGCAAAATTTGACTGTCTTTAAGATAGCCCAATTGGATAATGGCGTGGGTTATGCGCGATCCAGATTTTTTTTGTTCCTCAATAGCTGACGCCAATTGATCTGGCTTGAGCAAACCCTGCTTAACTAATATTTCCCCAACTTTGAGTAGCGACATCGTGGTTCCCCTAGACTCAACTTTACTTCAGGGTGCCATTTTTTGTAACTAGACTGAGGAAGAGTTTTCGCTTAAAAACTGCGCCCAAATATTCTTTGCGTCGTCTAAATCCAGAACCTTATCGTCTCGAAAGAAATGTCGAAACCATAAAGTTGCCCAGTAACACATGAATTGCCCTGCAGAAAGAGCAGCGAACCCAGCTTTTTCTGCCTCTTTAAAGAGCTCCCCCTTGTCCGACTCTAAATCAAGGTCAACAACATAAGATCCTGGTTTCAAAAAATTAAAATAAGATAGTGCTACAAAAAGCTCTTTTTCACCTTTAAGGTCCGCAGTGTTAATGAGAAGACCCCCAGACACGTCTAGAGCTGTCAGTCTCTCAACTGGAACTGCGTGAAATTGAACGCCTAGCTGAAACCTCTGCAAGGTTTGCAAAGTTGACGTAAGCTTCGTCACATCGCCAATTAGATAGACACGCTGAGCCCCTAAGGCCGCAACGATTCCAGCAGCCACTCGAGCCCAATCAGAATCTCCAGCGATAAAGGCAGGTTCTCGATTGTCCCAATCCGCAGCTTCATGAACTAAATACTCTTGCAAGGCCTCGTAGGACTTTAGCCGTGGCAAAAGCATTCCCTGATCTATAAAAAGTGAATCAGCGGCCTTTAGATTCCGGCTCAGAGTCGGCAGCGTTGAAAGATCACTCAGGACCGCTGAGGAGAGGCTAACATCACACAGATAGGCCGCTGAGCCAGGATTCTTTTCCAGAGAAAATTCTATTTCTTCTCTAAATTCAATGTCCCATTTTTTGACTTTTGCAATCTTCTTTAAGAACTTAAACAGCAGACTGGGTGTAACGGAAGAAAACTCGGTAACAACCTTAGACATGGTGCCAGTCTCGTGCTCTTTTGATATCCAGCTCAATCTGCTGTTTCAGTTGATCTAAACCAGAAAACTTGATCTCGTCCCGAATAAAAAATAAGAGGCGGACTTCAATTTCCTGGCCATAAAGATTCGAATCATAATTTAGCAAATGAGTTTCGATTTTAACAAGAGGTTTTTTTTCGCCGCCATGAAACGTAGGATTTACTCCGATATTAGTGATTGAGGGGTGCCATTTCCCAGACACAGCCGTTGATGTCATATAAACTCCTAAACGTGGCTCGAACTCGACATCTGGATGTAGATTAGCAGTTGGAACACCGATCGTTCGCCCTCTTTCGAAGCCCTTTTCGACTTTTCCACGTAAATAGAAGGGCCGACCTAAAAGTCTTTCAACATCAACTAGATCACCACGCCTCAAAGCCCCTCGAATTTGGGTCGACGAAACTACAAGGCCATTCAAGCGAAATGGTGGAATAACAATTAAACGCACTCCTCGACTTGCACAAAAGCTTTCTAAAAAGGGAATATTCCCAATACGATCCTGACCAAAAGAAAAATCATGCCCGACAACCAGAGTCTTCGGATTGAGCATCCTAAATATTTCGTTTTCCAAAAAATCTGCTGGACTCTTTTTTGCGAAGTCAGACGTAAACTTTTTGACAAAAATATAATCTATTCCTCTTTTATCGAGTTGTTCTTGCTGGTCACGCAGATCAAACAGTCGATGAACTGGCAAATCAGGGCGTAAAATTCGCAGCGGATGGGGGTTAAAAGTGTAAACAACGCCTGGAGCATTTAAAGACTGAGCCTCTCGAACCACCATTTCGATCAATTGCTGATGCCCAAGGTGGACACCATCAAAATTTCCGATTGTGACAACGGAACTCGATAAGGGCCTATCGAGCTCCTGAGGGCCTTGAAAGATCTGCATAGGACACAGTATAGCGATATCCAAGCCCGAGCGTAAGATCTTTTAATGGTTGAAATTTTCAATAATTTTGCTATGTTGCGACGCGTGCAATCAAAATTATGGAACTTCCTTCAGCAACGCCTTCTTATTTTAGGACGCTTTTTTTCGCGAAGAAGAGGGTTTTGGCTTCGTGGCCTGCTCTGTTGGGTGATCGGATGCATTGCCCTTAGCAATGATGAAATCAGCTCCTATGACCTACGCTTCGAATTACGAGGGAATCAAAATTCCTCACCTCGTATTGTCTTAGTCACCATACAACAATCTGACTTCGCCAATGTTTACGACGAAAGAACGAACTTCATCGACAACATGAGTGAGGTCACTGATATCACTGACAGCTACTTTTGGAATAAAGACATTTGGACTGAATTGCTGTATAAAATATTGCGGCAGTCCCCTCAGTCGGTAGGTGTCACTCTTTATTTTGGCGATAATATCGGCTCTGTTCGACTGTTTCCTGAAGAGCAAAATCTATTTTTAGATCCACGAGTCGTTTGGTCTTCAACGACCAACAATCTGGAAAGAGTTTTAACCCCTGTTTTTGCCAATCGGCATCGTAGCAATCTAGGAAGCAATGAGATCCGTCGTGACGAAGACGGAATCGTTCGCCGAGTCTTTCCGATGCGCACAGAAATTCCTCACCTGGTCGAAAAAATTGCCGGCGAGAGGTTTCCGGTTTCTGGAGTAGGACTTCCTATCAACTTTCGTGGCTCGATGGATGTTTTTAAGCGATTTACATTAAGCCAAATCATTTACGACGAAATTCCACCTGATGCCTTTCGAGATAAGATTGTCTTGATTGGGGCTGAAACATCCTCGGGTCCTACATACATGACATCCCTTGGAACATTGTCACGAATGGAAATTCTGGCTCACTCGACAGATTCTCTGATCGAACAGAGATGGATTCAGAGACTGCCCTTTATCTGGTACGCATTTGGTTTTTTTGTTTTAATGTTGGTGGCCGTTTTTTTTATCACCACCTACCCACAGTCTGTGGCTCTGTTTTTTATTCTTTGGACAGGAACCTTGTTAGCAGCTCTTTCCGCCTGGTTTTTTGACACTTTTTACATTTGGTCGCCAGCTATTTCGCCCTTCATTCTGTTGGGCACAACGTGGGTCATCTTTATCGGCTACCAGGCCAGTAAAATTGAAAGGACAAACTTTCGCCTACAACAAGAACAGCAGTACATGCGAGAGCTTGAACAGCTCAAAAATAACTTTGTTAGCTTAATCTCTCACGACCTAAAAACTCCGATTGCTAAAATTCAAGCTATTGTCGATAGACTCTTGATGCAAACACCTAGTGAAGAGCTCAAGCAAGATTTAGGCGCATTGAGAACATATGGCGAAGAGCTCAATCGCTACATACAGTCCATCTTGAAAGTTCTAAGAGTTGAGTCTCGAGACTTCAAGATTCACCCTGAAGTAGCTGACATTAATAACGTTTTAGAAGAAGCTATTCAACATCTACGCCCCCTTGCCAAAAACAAAAACATTGACCTAACAGCCACTCTTGAACCCATGTTCTCTTTAGAGTTTGATACAACGCTAATCAAAGAAGTCATCATCAACTTGATCGAGAATGCAATTAAGTACACGCCACCGGGTGGGTCTATTGAGGTGACCTCAAAAGAAACCGACGATCTTGTATGTGTCGTCATAAAGGACACAGGCGAGGGAATAAAGCCAGAGGATTTAGAAAAAGTCTGGGGAAAATTCACTCGGGGCAGTGACCAAGACATGAAGACCAAGGGAACTGGTTTAGGTCTTTATCTAGTCAAATATTTTATTGAACTTCACGGTGGAAAGGTGAAAATGGAGAGCACCTGGGGACAGGGAACAACTGTCACCTTCACTTTACCCGTGGATTCTGAGCTAACCATCGAGGTCTTAACATGAACAAAAGTAAACTATACACACTGATCGTCGACGATGAGGCCGAGTTGCGTCGATCAGTCGTCTCTATTTTAAAAAGTACAATGCCAGAAATAGAGTTTGTCATTGAAGAGGCCGCCACCGGCCGTGAGGCATTGAGTAAAGTTCAAACTCAGCAATGGGACTTAGTTTTGATGGATGTCAAAATGCCGGAAATGAATGGACTTGAGGCTTTAGCAGCCATCAAAGAGCATGACCCTCGAACCTTCGTTGTTTTAATGACAGCACACTCAAACCTCAATGATGCTGTACTGGCAATCAAAGAAGGTGCCTATGACTATATCGAGAAACCTGTTAAGCCTGAACGCCTAACTGATATTGTGCTACGTAGCCAAGAGGCTCGAGATTTAGTTTCTAGTTTGGCGATGTCCAATCCTGTTTTTGATGACGACATTGATTCTGAGTTTATTGGCGTAAACACCAAGATGAGAGAAGTCTTTAATTTAATTTATCGCCTCTGCAAAGTTGATACAACCGTGCTCGTTCGAGGAGAAAATGGCACGGGAAAAGAGCTTGTGGCTAGAGCCATACACTACAACTCACCTCGCAAATCAGGATCTTTTGTCGCCATCAACTGCGGAGCTATTCCAGAGAGTTTGATGGAAAGTGAGCTCTTTGGTCACGAAAAAGGATCCTTTACGGGCGCTGTGGAAAGAAAGATTGGTAAATTTCAAGTCGCAAATAATGGAACTTTGTTTTTAGATGAAATCGGAGAGCTTAAGCCCGATATGCAGGTTAAACTTTTGCGTGTTTTACAAGAACGAAAGTTTACGCCAGTGGGCAGCAACCGTGAAGTTAAGACTACGACACGAATCATTGCTGCTACCAATCGAAATCTTGAAAAAATGATGGAGGACGGCACCTTTCGAGAAGATTTGTTTTATCGCCTCAATGTGATGCCAATCTTCCTTCCCCCTTTACGAGATCGCACTGATGACATTGAGGGCTTAGTACAAAACTTTATCAAAAAGTTTTCGAAACAGCATGGTCAGAATATTCAGTCCGTAAACCCTGATGCCCTCAACCTCTTAAAAAGCTATAAATGGCCCGGCAATATTCGTGAATTAGAAAACGTGATTGAGCGAGCCTTTATAGTGGAAAATAGCTCGCAAATTACAGTTAATTCTTTGCCTGAGGGGCTTCGCTTAGCTCCAAAGGAATCTCCCGAAACTAATACTCATGTGGGCTATTCGGGGCCTTTAGATTTCGATGCTTTTAAAGAGGAAATGGAAAAAGAGTTTATTGTCAGCGCCCTTAAGGCAAATAGAGGACGAATTAATCAAACTGTAGCGCAAGCTAACATCCCTAAGAACACTTTACTGCGAAAAATCCGTAAGTATGGAATTGTTGTCAAAGACTATGCTAGCGACGACTAGCCTGAGACAAAATATGCTCTACTGTTTTAGCGACCTCATCAGCATGGATTGATCTCATGCACTCGTGTGTTCCCAAAGGACACACTTGATGCCCATGTCTCCCGCAGGGACGGCAAGAAAGACGCTCATTTTGATGGACATAGGCTTGGTTGCTCCAAGGTCGAAAGCCAAAGCGTAGAACCGTCGGCCCAAATATTGTCACCACAGGAGTCTCACAAACTGCAGCCAGGTGGGTTGATGCACTGTCATTGCCCACTAATAAAGCTGCTCGACAGATGAGCTGAGCAGACTCCCACACCTTTGTTCTCCCCGCCCAATTTTTGGATTCAGGAATTTGTCGATGCACTTGCTCGGCAAGTTCTTCTTCTCCTGGGCCTCCCATAACATAAATTGGATGACCCAGCTTTTGCAAAGTCTGTCCCAGTTTAATATAAGACTCAGTCGCCCATCTTTTAGTAGCCCAGACGCTGCCAGGAAAAAGTAAGATCGCCTTTTTTGAATCGAAATCTTGAAGATCAAATTGAGTTCGCAATAATTCATAGGAAGACTCTTGCTGTCTAAGCTCGACATGCAAACTCATCGAGGCCCAATCTGGAACTCCCTCAAGCTGATGCCACTTATTTGGCTCGTAGGGACGCGCTGCCACTGCATAATGCTTGATATTGGCCTTTAACTCTTCTGAAAATAAAGAAAGCAGATCTAACTGGCGCAGAGGATCTGGCAGAGACATCTGCTTTGGAGATGGACTGTTAAAAATCCAAGAAGATAAGAAATGACTGTAGCTAATCTTTTTTTGTGCCCTGATTTGGAAGCAAAAAAGACGTGTCCGCCACGATTCATGAGGTGAAATCAGATGCTCAATCTGAAAAGACACTAACTGCGCCAAAACCTCTTGATAACTTTGTCGCCTTCCCTTTTGGATTTCAAAAACATGATCAACCAGGCCAGCCTTTAGAAAAAATTCGCCAAAACCCTTGCGACAAACCAGGCCCAACTGATGTTGAGGCCATAGCTTACGGCATTGCTTCAAAAGCGGGATCGAGAGCAGTAGATCGCCTAGAAAGGCTGTCTGGACGACAAGATTCAATGGCATTAATGATTTCCTCTAAAGACACCTGATCGTAGCACATCTTGTCCTTTTCACAAGTTCTCTTCCAACAAGGTGTACAGGGTGCAGAGGAGAGCACAGCAACTCCACGATCGTACAAATCAATTTCGTGAGCACAGGTTGGGCCAAACCAGGCAATCACTTGCTTCTTCTGAGAAATAGCTAAGTGCATTCCCAAGCTGTCGCCGGTGACTACAACATCACAGCAGGCTACGCTAATCAAACCATCCCGAAGTCCCGCTGTCGTGGGTGTCTGAATCACAGGTAAGTTCTGAGCAATTTCAATGTTACGCTTGGTATCCTCAGGACCACCCAATAAAACAATTTCAGCATCAGGAAATCGAACAAGGGCTCGTCGAATCAAATCTCTATGCTGTTGAATAGTTAGTTTTTTATAAGCAATAGCGGAACTGCACCCAGTGTTAAATCCCAAAATCCAATTTTTCTTATTTAGACTCAGCATCTCATTGCGACGTTGCATTAGAAGTCCTTGTTCAGCCGACAGAAGCGGAAGCCAGTATTCGTCTCGCTGGTATGGACCTAACTCGAGAGCCTCTATCATCAATTGTGTTTCAGGCTTGTTATTACCAAAGAATTTCTTTTGATTGCTTAAACCCAAAGACCAAAGTTCTTTTGCTGCCTCAGTCGCCGGCACAATAGCCCCTCCCCGGGCCTGCACTTTAAATCCAAAGACTTGCTCAACTTGAGTACTCTGAGCAATCGCGGCTGCCTTTATCGACTTGTCGATCACAAAGGCCACATCAAATTGCAGAACTTGCAACGATAGCAAATCAGATTCCTGAGTCGTTAGAACTCGATCTATACAGGGATGATTCTGGATCAAATGATGCGCTGGAGAATCCGTGACCCAGGTAACATGGCTGCGTGGGTATTTGCGCGTTATTGCTGATAGCAAGGATGTACTGCCAACAACAGCACCTAAGGCTCCCAGATGCACAATGAGCAGGTAACTCTCAGGCTTGTCCATAAACTGGCAGGTTGAATCGCATCTGTCATTTTTTGAACAAGGCTTGTAGCCAGAAAAGTAGCGGCAGTCAGTCATAACCATAGGATTTTATTTTATATCCCAACCAACTAAAACCCGAGTCCGGAACCATTTTCTCGACCAAAGGACATATAGACCGTTCCCCTATTTGACCGATAAGAGAGCATGTCCTTTGAGCAAGAAACCTTACAGCTAAAAAAAATGCACCTAACGGCCTCTCAATCAGGTGGAAACGTACTTGCTCTAGAGACTGGACGACGCTACAAATTGGAACAACTTCCATTTACTTACCTACAGGTTCTTCAGACACCCCAAAGTCTAGAAAATTTAGTGAATTTTTTTATGGGTCAAGGTTGGCTCGTGAGCTTTCGAGAGCTCTACAGTCTCTTAAACTTTTTAGTACAGGAGCAGTTGGTTTTAAACCCTTCAGTCTATTCTGCCTTTCGTAATAGCGTTCAAAGTACAAATTTTCCTCAAGCCATGAGCTTAAGCAAACAGATAACTGTCCCAGCAGAGCTCGACTGGAAAAAACTTCCGTTCTTTAGATCTCTGGGCGCAGACCTTTCCCAGTACCTGCTACAACGAAAAGAAGTTTTAAGTGTCCCAGCTCATACAAAAATCATCCAAGCTGGCGATAGAGATCGATTTCTTTACATCATCCTAAAAGGCCGCGCATTTATCTATTATGTCGAAAATAAACAAAAGCGTCAGCTCATGGCAACTCTTCACTCCGGATCTATATTTGGAGAGAGGGGTTTTCTTCTTGGCCAACCTCGGAGCGCCGATGTCATCACATCCGAACCCTGTGAAGTTCTGAAGGTTCATCATCTTCCTGAATTTGATCAATTTATAAAAACGGAAAAAGCACAGGCACTGCAGCAGCGATTTTGGGTTTTACATGCCCTTTACTCTTCAAGTCTTTTTAAGCAACTCCCCGGTGACAGCTTAGATCAATTGATGTTCAGTGGAAAACTCTGCCGAGCCTCTGCAAACCAGGTCATCGTCCATGAAGGATCCGCTGGCACATCCTGCTTCATCTTGATTCAAGGAAAAGTCACCATCAGTCGTGGTGGAAAAAATGTCAATGTCCTTGATCAGGGCTCTTGCTTTGGCGAAATCTCGCTCCTCTTCAGTGGAACTCGAACAGCCACTGTTACAACTCAGCAAGACTGTATTCTTTTAGAGGTCCACCAAAAAGATTTCTATCGTGTCTTAAGTGGCAATTTATTTTTAGCTCGAGAGATTGAACAGCTTGCTGTTCAAAGACTCGACGCCGATCAAAAACGAAAAAACTGCT
>JACCDR011103502.1_pt1 | contig 19324 bp, 29 predicted proteins | sample 7446431 | NCBI WGS metagenome assembly JACCDR01 (sample SAMN15323443, study PRJNA562643) | freshwater metagenome | isolation source: river surface water | place: USA:Blue River Watershed | collected 2017-08-17 | reverse complement strand
GTGCGCATTCCGTCGACTATCTGCCCACGACACCGCCTAGGCTCTCCCTCCAGCATTCGAAACGGCACACAAACCTCCGGGAAATCTTCTGCTAACAAATCATTAAACCGCAACTCCGATTTGATCGTATGTAGAAGCTCGTTTGCCGCAGGAATGCTCGCACCGATCATGCACAAGAACTGCCTGTAGCCGTACACGATTGCGAAAATCGCCGCACGAATCGCTATCGTTGTTTTGCCGGACCCTCTTGGCATCCCCAAGGCAAACAGACCTCCATCCACAATTGCCGTCTGCATGGCCGTTATCACGTTTAAATGATCCTCGGACCACTCCAAGGGAAAGGCATTCGGAAAGTACGTCTCCAAAAACAACTGGAGCCTTTCTCCACATGCCGCACGCCTTGCCGGGTTTGCCACGTGTGGCAAAGGGCCGATCTCCCGAGCGTCCCGGCTGGCCTCAGCGTTTTTTTGGCTTACGTATTCCTTGCGGCCCATTAAACACCTATGAACGTCACCTTGGGCTTAAGCGTCTGCCCATTGCTAGTAGTTGCGGTCATGATCACGTCATATTGTATTCCGGCACTTGCACCCGCAACCAGCATGGTAATTCCCTTGCCAATGGCAATCAGTGATCCAGTGTCCCTGTTCCTCACAGCCGCGGCATTTACCGCGACGCTTGTTATTGTCAAAGAATCCGCGTCGGACACGCTCGCTGATGAGATTGTTACCCCAGATCCTAACGCCCAATTTGTCAAGTCAAGCGTTACTAGCACCGTCTCGCCGGACCGAACCGCAATCGGGCTTGCATCTATGCTTTTTGCGGACGCGGTCATCGGGTGACCCCTGTTACTGTTAGTGATCTCGATGGATGAGTAAATGTCGCTTGCCTGCTTGGCAACGTCACGTAGATGGATGGGACACCGACAGATGGCGCTGCAGTTGGCGTAAATCCATCCCAAAACAACATCAAAACAGTTGTGTGCGAGTAGAACACGTTACACCTTCGTTTGGTGGCCACTTACGGAAATGTAGACTGTGGTCAACGCTCCCGAGACGTCATACGCCAGCGCTGTGTTTTGCGATGTTCTGAACAGTCCGCTATCGCTCTGCAATGCTGCTCCGCCACCTGCTGGCAAAGGCATCGTCCAGAGAACACTGCCGCCTGTGCCGTCTCGGAAATCGACGTAGCCTGCTGTTGCCGACGTGTTGTAAACGACGATCGCCGTCACTACGTTTCGCGTTCCGGAGACTGCTCCGAAATTCGAAAACGCCGTTGAGGTTCCACCCGTGTCGGATACTCTCTCCGATAGAATGTCGCCTGCAGGCCGATTTGCCCTCACCAGAAGAGCGCCGTCAATATCCGCCAGCAGGTCCGATCGATCTGCGGCAGAAACCATCGTAGCCGTGGCCAACGATGCAATTGCTCGGGCGCCAACCTTAACCGGATTGCCTGAATCTGCTGCATCATGAGCAACACCACCACCTGTCAACGTGGTCAATGTCGCCAGCGTTTGCGATGCCGATAGCCCAACTGTCCACGTTCCGGATTGCGTTGCCGCGACAGTCCCATCGACGGTGAGTGACCCTCCGCCATCCGCCACCGGAATGACAACTCCAGAAGCGATTCCCTGAACCGTAATCACGTCCGCCGATGCTGTTCCTGCAGTGCCCAATGCAGGCTGTTTTGCCGCAGTTGCCGCTCCAGATGGCAGTGCAGAAGACGACACTACGACGGCACCTGTATTGACCGCTGTGATCTTGCTGTTGATCGATGACAACGATGACACCGCGGGGTCATCCGATCCGAGTGTCACGCGTGGCACTGTTGCCCCCACGGCACCAGCGCCGGCAGCGATACCAGCTTGCCCAACGATCAGATTGACTTTTGCACGATCAGATTCATCCCAGTCGTCAATCACCGCTAGCGACGATACAGCCGGATCGTCACTTCCCAGAGTTACACGCTGCGTTCCTGCAGATACCGCTCCCGCACCTCCGACAATCAGCGATTGCGTCCAAGATCCCTCCGAGCCCGAAAGAATCACGCCAGATCCCAGAGGGATTACCGACGTATCTCCCGAAAACGTTAGGCTTGCCGCTGCAAATGTCGCTCCACCGGATCCGCTGTTCGCTGTTACGTTGTCAGCCATAAATCACGCTCCGCATCCTAGTAAAAGCAACTGTCCCGCCAAGCTGGAGCCACCCCCCGCTGCCTGCCTGATTGACACAACACACGCATTGACTGGACGTGCTGTTCCGAGCGTCCCGGCTAGTGTATCTGCGGATGATGCCGACGCGAAATCACCACGCAATGTCTGGAGCAACGTCGTATTGTTGATCTGTGTGAGGCTACCGGGTGGCGTATATGTGCCCCACGATCCGCCGTTGTTCGAGTGCGCGACACCCACCACCGAAGAGCCTGCGCTGATGTTGATTCCGCCTGTCGCTAGAGGCTGACTGGTCGCCGACGTCGTCGTCGCGTTGCTGCCAGTCGCCTCTACAGGATTTGTTGTGTCAGCGCCTGAAATCTCTTCCAGCGTTGCTCGCCACGTCGCCGATGCACTTGGGGTCATCGTAATCGTGACCGACCCACTCAGCCCAGTAGCAACAAAAATCTCTTGCCGATATGTCGACGTCGATGGCGTGACTGCCGCTACCTGTGAATTCATGCCATTGTCGGCGGTGAATGTGCGAGCGTTCGACGTCGTCACCTGCACTGTCAGCACGAGCACAGCGCCAGACGCAACGCCAGTCAGTGTGATCTGACCGGTCGTCTGTCCCGTGTAGGCTTGGCTGACAGCTTGGACGTACGCCGCGACCATTACGGATTCACCATCTCATCTGTGATTGACGCTACGTACTGACCAACGTTGTCAGTCCCCCACACCAGAATTCCCAGCTTGATTGTCTTTGGCAATGCATCGGGAAGCATACTCACGCCAACATGGAATCTAGCATGAGTCGCCCTAACTCCCATGCGTTGGATGTCTTTTCCGACCGAGCTCCACCGATCACCGTATTCATCGCCTTGAATCACGATTTCGTGTGCGCCCCACACGTCTACGGCGCTCCCCAACCCTTGCCCAAGCTTCGACGGCGGAACAACGAATCGCGGAACGTCGTTTTCCCCTAGCAGCGATTCCCCAGTAGCAAACACAACGGGAACGCTAGCAGTCCCGATTTCATCGCTCCATGTCTGCCGATTATCGTAGGACATTTCCATTCGTCCCTTGACGATATACCATGCTTGGCGAGCGTTTTCGTTCGTCATCAGCGGACAAAAATAGATCTCTTTAACGTCCGATGGAATCGTCAACACCTGCGACGAACACTCTCCACCAGATCCAAGCAAATTGCCAACGCCTGTTCGAATCACGTATCCGGGGAATTGTGGCATCTCGATCGCTCCGTTGGCCTGTGGTGAATGGGGTGACACCAAACGATATTACGTGTGGTTTTTCCCAGCGTCAATACCCATCCTGAACTGTGCCACGCGTGGCACTCAATCGGGTGACACCTAGTCGCTCTCCGGATCTCCCCTGCCTAGCCTGTGTCGCGCCCCCTCTTGCATCCGAAGCAGGAAGTCTTGCATTTCCTGCACCCGACGCAACAGTTCCTGCGTCCCGTCACGCTGGTGAGTCAACACGTCTAGGAGCTGCTGACGATGCTTGTCGTTCCGATCAATTTCGTCGATCAGTCGGGTCAGCAGAGACATTAACCGTTCGCTGATCGCCGTGATCAACGGTCGAATAAACTGGGCTGCCCGGTAAGCTGCAAATAGCGTCAATCCGATCGCGAGTCCGGGAATCCCGTAAGCTCTCAGTAGCGATAGCAGCAACTCGGCCTCGGTCATGACGCTCACTCCAGTCTAGTGTCCAACGAATCCAGCTTGCTCGTTCCTCTGCTCCTATTTTAGTCCGGACTAGCTCACAGACCAGCATTCCGGCACGCAAATCACGCCAGTGATTCCATGCAACTAGGGCGAGAAACACTGTAGGCCACAAAACGGCAACGATGAAAATCGTGATTAGTGGCGCTGGCATCTACCGCCCCCCGTTACTGTGTCGTATGAGTCTCTGTCGTCCACTGAATCACCACCGGCTAGAGGTTCCACCCCGCTTGTTTCCGCGATAATAGCGACAACGCCGCCGGCAACGCAACAACAGGCCATCGACTGCGTCATCCTTGCGTCACTCTGCGTCGTGCTGCGTTAATCGGATCTTCTCCTTGGACTTCCTGCGGGTTACGCGTGAGCTGCTCTTTTTCGTGTCTTTTTTGACACGCCGATAGTCCGATGTGTCCTTCAATGCCGTTGCGTCGTGAGTGTGCTTGAGTCCCATTTTCATCCTCGGTTGGGTTGGGTGCGCGGAAAATCAGCCGACGTGTAAGGATAGCACGCCGGCTGACAATACTTATCGCCAAAGAAGTAATGTGGTTTGCGACACGTCGTTATTTTACGCGGTCACCTGTTCGGTTTCAATCTCCGCAATCGGCGTGACTCGCCATAGCTCTACGGCATTATCCAAACCCTTTACTGCAACAATCGGTCGATCGAAGTCGTCGAGAAACGCTCCAGTTTCTGTTTCTGTCCGCACGATATACAGGTTGCGAAAAGGCCATGTATCAAGCAAGACAGACACCTTTTGACCCGGGTCGTATTTCTCGTTCCATTCGTCCACCGTCATCGTGTTCCTCTTCGTTTTTTCTCTCACAGATCACCTTCCTGTTTGGCCTTTGGGCAGTCACACCACGCTCTCGAACACCAGTCGCGACGATTGAGGTAATGTCGTGGGCAAGTGGATTTGTGCACGTCACCGAACGGTCGCCAATTCCATACCTCCGCGCCACCCGTCACACTAGGCAGATACGATCCGTCGGCCTTATTGTGACGAACAAACTTCGCCAGAAAATCGACCTTTCCCTTGCGCTCACACCGATAGACGACGCCCTCGATCGGATCGACTGCACGGAACATATTTCGTTCCTGTATCTGTGTTATTGCCGACTCGACCGACATTGGACCAACCAGCGTGTGAGGAATCGCAAAAAACGGATCGACGGTCGTTTTGAACTGCTCGTACGGCATGCGACCATTCCCCTCCATGATATCGAACGGAACAAACGGGCAACCCACGTCAGCGTATATTGTCCCGTGCGCCTGCGCTATCCACTCCCCGACAAGACGCTGTCCAGGCTCAAGAATCCGACGGAATATCGCGTGTCGGCCATCCACCCATTTGGCGAATATTCTGTGCATCTCGTATGGCGACGACTCCGCCAGATATCCCGCACGAACTAACGCGACAATATTTCCGTCCTGCAGTAACGCGACGGCAACGCATGAGCCATCGAGTTTTTCCTGAACGAATATTCTGTCAAATTTGTCTCGGGTACTGACCGTGACGATTTTGGCCTGCCCGGGATGGCAATGGTGATCGCCTGGCCCCAAACGACTCCCCGGTAAATGTGGGATGTGTCCGTACGCACGCCGCCCAAGTGGCTTGCGCACGTCACCCTCAAGGTGACAAGAAGACAACTGTCTTGTCGGGTTGTCCGCAGTCTCGTTGGGTTCTTGATCAGTCATCATCTTCCGCTGCCTTTCGTATTGCTTCGATCGCTGCAGCTCGTGCCTCTGCTACCTCGATCGATGTCTTGGCATCCAGCATTTGCTGCAACACGTCCACCAGTGCTGCCCGTTTCGCCTTTTGTTTCGGGTACTCTTTCAGTAGCCAATCCAACCACGCGACCCCGCTCTTCTCAGTCATGTACCGTTCTCCATCTGTGTTCCTGAACCGCAAGTCGTTTATGCACATCGCACCTGTGTTCCTCACTCACAGCCTTAATCGTCTCGTCTGGGATGTCGGCCAGAATTCTTGTGATGTACTTAAGTACTGGCAAAATTCGTCCCCAGTAGTCTGGAGTAGACTCTTCGACCTTTTGTGAGAAGATGTCGAGAATCTCATATTCTGCGATCTCGCAATCGCATCAGGCGTTCTCCGTTTGGGCTTGTGGTCGACTAGTAGTTATCTCTTCGCCTCTCTGTTTTACTGGTCGCATTGTCTGCAACAAAGCTTGTCCTTCCTCAAATGTCGCCAGCTCGAACGTTGGATTGTCATACAACCATTGTCCAAGATCATCCAGAGGGCACCATGCCGAATCGCCACGACATCCGTGGTCATTTTCAATCGCTTCGATCCTCTTCTGATGCACACGACAGACACCACAACTTTTTTCGGAAAATCCGCTTCCGTCACACACGCCAGATCCGTATATGTACAGCGTTCCTTGCTCAATTATTTTACCGCATCCCCTGCACCGATGCGCCTTTCGCGCCTTGCGGACCTCTTCGCAATACACTTCGGCGTACTCGTCGTAGTCAAAGCACATTAGATCTCACTCCACTGTCCGTTGATCTTGGCCTGTAGTCCCTTGGTCCGCGACAAAACGACGGCACCGCAATCGACCTGCAAAACACTCCCGTCGACGTCACGCATGATCGACACTGGGCGATACAGTGTTTGCGGATTGTCTTTGTATCGCACTAATTCAATCGGCGGTGATTCGTGTGATGGCGGTAGAACCTCTCCCTGCGTCTCGCCATTTTCAGGATCAATTTGCCTCAATTGGCAATCGTCCTTCGTGGTCCCGAACAGCCATACGCAGTCATAGCGTTTGCGCCCTGCGGCAACGCACAGGGCCCACGTGTAACACGTCTGTTTGGGGCCACCCGCTGTTGGCATCGCCATCACTCACCGCCCTTTCGTTCCACGTACCTTTTGTAGTGCTTCTCTGCAGCTACTGGACACCACCCAATAGCCTGTCCTATTGTCTCCCACGACGATCCCTCCTGCAGCATCTTTTCAATCGTCGGAACATGTCCCTGCTGGCGTAGTCCAAACAACACTGGAGCATTCTCAAGCGCCGCCCTAATCTCTTCGTCGGTCATTGTGCACCTGCATTTTTCTCAACCCAGTTAACAATTCGTTCCGCCTTGATGATCTCAATCACCGCCTTAGTCAGCTCCATTTCTCGCTCTTCTTCGAAGAAGACACCACTTCCACGCGTACACGACGTATAGACAACAATGAACCGACAGTTCCTGCCTTTCCCGTGTTGATACTCAGCACTAAAGCATCCGTGACGCAATCGGAGATAGCCTACCCGCTGATCTCCACGGTATGCTGTGTACTCCTCTGGAGACGTGCAATCACCCTTAAGCGTTAGTCCAAGAATCTCGATCTCGATCTCACTCATCACTCACCGCCTTTCGTGTCTGTGTTTGGTTGATGGCCATCTTCCTTGATGTTGGTTGTGCACGCCTTGCATCCGACCCATCCGCGGCCACCATTCTCCCACGTTGCGTACTCGATGCCGGCACCGTGGCATTGCGGACACTTTGGCGCAAGACGCTTGGCTAAATCCTCACCGGCTGGCACTTTCTCGACACGCCATTCGTTCAACATTTGACACTGCCTGCCGACACATTCATTTGCGTCTTGCTCGCAGTCAAACACTGTATGATTCTGCCATCCAGCGTCATCACTCCACTGGTCAAAAAAATCACGTGATCGGTACTGCACAACGAACAACTCAATCGCCTTGCTCATGACTAATCCTCAGTTCGTGGACGTGGCTTTCACCGAACGCTTCGATCACTAGTTGCCTGTATCGCCTGTATAAATCGATCCTGATAGGGCCTACGTTATTAATGCGGGCGAACGCCCTGAGCTCATGAATCTCTCGATTACACTCCGCGTTGTCCAATTCATTCAGTACCTTTTTTTGCTCTGCCGTTGGCTTCGGAATCCAAAACTTCTGGCGAATTGCGTCGTCCAAACGCTTCTTGAATTTCTCCAGTTTTTGGCTAATTCCCAGCAGCTTTATCACCGGTCTGGTAATATCCCCGAGATAGGCCTCATGCCAGTCATGAATTAGGCCCTGCAACGCCCACACTGCCTTATTGAGTGGTTGCCTCAACGAGCCAACGTTTTCCATTTCGTAGCTTAGATTGATGCAGTGTTCGGCAACAGTCCATCGCTGCGGAAGAATCCCGTTGAATCGTGGTATTCTCGACAACGCCCGGACAATGTCGTCGATGAAAATCGCGTCCGGCTTGGGGTCGAAGAGGTTGATCTCTCCACGTCCTGTCAGTGATGCGATTCTGCTCATGCCTGCTCCTGAAAAAGAGACTTGTGTTTCTTTCCCTCGCGTTGCGCAACTGCACGCTCCATATTTTTCTGCGCCGCATCGAAGTAGCTTTGCTTCAACTCGAACCCAAGGTACCGTCGCGAATCATTAACCCCCTTCCCGGTCTTTGGTGACTTTCCGCCAAGTGCGATGAATCCACCAGACCCTATCCCGACAAACGGTTCGAACACAATCTCCCCTGGGTTCGAAAACAAAAGTATGCACCTCCGATACACCTCCAGTTGCAGTGGGCAGATGTGCTTAACGTCTTTCTCGTCTCGTCCAGCCGAGACATTCAGCGTGTCCGTTTCGTTTATGTCGTTCCAACATCCCTCTGCCCAATCGATCCAATTGTTTCTCGAAACCTGATCCTCTGAGTCAATAGGGGTTGAGTTTTCTCCCGGCGAGCGGAACTTTATCAAATAGTCTGACAGGCATCCGCGAGCTTTTGCCCGATCCTTCTCCAACCCCACGAACTGCAACTCTCGCGACTTCGTTCGGATCGCCTGGGCCTGCGGATTCTTGCGGACAGACCAATCGTACTCGTACACCAAGCCACACCGCTCCCCAAGACGAATGTTTAGTCCGCGAAAGTCAAAAAGCCCGACTTCGCCTGTTCTCTTCATTCTCGGAATCTGCATGACATGCACAATTGCGACACGTCCCGGCTTCAAAATCCTGGCCAGTTGCCTGTAGAAAAACGAGAGATGCAACTTAGCTTCATCGCCCATGACGTCTACGTTCCCGATGTCTGCTGCGGAATCGGTGTATGCGTACAAAGCGGGAAATGGAGGGCTAAACACTGCCATGTCTACCGACTCGGCTGGCATTCCAGCCATTCCGGGAATGCAGTCGCCGCGTTCAATTTGCCACTCGTGGCCGTTGAGGATGTCAGACATATCGATTCTCCGTGAAAAGGCGTTGCTGTTGTTCTGTATCGTGTTGCACCATCTTCGCCTTGCGCAACACGTTCGCCGCCATCGGCTCTTCGATGTCCGTGATTGGCACATGGACATTCAGTGGGCGAGTCGACCCTACCCGGTTCGACCGCTTGACAGCTTGATAGTATTCCTCATAGCTGTCTTGCATCGTTGAAAAGACTTGCCGTGTCGCAACCTGAAGATTTAGGCCAAACCCGAGAATCTTCGGCTTGCTGATCAACACCTTGGTCCGTCCGGCCTTAAAATCGCTGATGAGTTCGAGACGTTTTGCCAGAGGGGTCTCCCCGTCGATGTTCGCCGCGTCTGGGAACTGTTCTGCGATGCGATCCTGTTCGTCATTGTATCGGCACCAGATTAACGTTGACTCATTGGGCCACGAATCGACTAGGCCGCGAATGTATTCCGGTTTGTTGCTGGCGATCCGCTTTCCATTGTGCGATCCCTTGGCGATTTGCGCCAGCTTTGACCTCTGGCCAATCCCTCCGATTTCGCCGACGAACAGCGTTCCAGTTTCCGCCTGAACGGCACGAGACTGCGCATCGGTTGTTTCGACACGATGAATATTGACGTGAATCGGTGGAATATTCTCGGCGTTGTCTTTCCACCCGTACACGCTTGGGTCGCTCATGAAAATCGACCAGTGCGACAGATCCCGATAGAATACGCTGGCCGCGTGCGATTTCATTTCCCACCGATCGTCTGTCTGACCGCGATTCACGAAGTAGCGTGCTAGGAACTCGTTTACTGTTCGCGACGCACCTACAAACACCGCCGAATTCGCGTACTCGATTCGGTCGTTTGGGGCTGGCGTTCCAGTGCCTAGCAGCTTCTCCTGGGCATTGCACGCAATTTCAAGACACCGAGTTCCCCATTTCCCGTAGTGCGATTTAAGCATCGAAGATTCGTCGATGAACATACCAAACAGCTTGCCGGGGTTCAGGGGCTGCGTCATCGATTCGAAATTGGTGATTCCGATCCCGTGGCCTGAATACAAGAACTCTTGCAGGCCAGCCGCAGCAATCCGCTTAATCTCGATGCCAGGATAGAATTTCTCGGCTTCTTCCAGCGTTTGCGGAATCACCATCAGCGGCGCCACAATTAGCACTGGCCGACCATCTGCCATTGCATCCGCGTGTCGAGCGTGTTCCAGCATTATCAGTGTCTTGCCAAATCCACAATCCACATAGGCTGCAAATTTGTGCTTGGAGATTGCGATCTGTGCGATACCTGACTGGTAGTCGAACAAAAAAGGCGACGGGGTGTAGTCGGCCACTTTTGGATCCACCTGCTGGCCAAGAATTCTCAATGCGTATTCGTCTGGAACAATCGCTGCCGATCCAGAGAATCGGTACGATGGACATTCCCGGACCCTCAAAAATTTAGCGTAATCGTCAATCGACCGCGTGTTAAACGAAATTCTCATTACAGTTTCCTCCACACGCCGGCACTAAGACCCTCAAGCATTCCGTCCTGCCTGAGCTTTATCGTACCGGACACGACCTCCGAGATCTTGCCGTTGCCATCCAGAATGATCTGGCTTGGAACGTAGGTAATCGCCGGGTTGCTCAAGTGTCTGACCTCTTCGATGCGTTGCCCACCTTTACGTTGATCAACTTTCTGTGGCAGGCATCTATCCTCAATTGTGCCGCACATCGTGCAAAGCATCGCATTTACTCCAGGCTCCCCCATTGTGTGTACCCATTCGTGGACGCACGCCAGATCGCCAGAACCTGAATCTGGTTTACGGGGGACTAGATTAAATCTGTCGCGGTCCAACAGGTACACAACATCCTTGCCGCTGTCTGTCCACAGCAGGATACGTCGACAACCATGACAAATTACTGACCCTCTCCATTGGTAGGATTCGCCCCAGTATTGCGGACGTCCAAACTCTGTAATTTCGTATCCTCCCATGGTACGCGGCTCCCATCCGTATGGAGCGGCATCGCACGTCGCGTTTCGCAAGGCTTCTTCTACGCTATCGTTGTTCACTGCTTGTTCTCCGAAAATGTCTTCAGCCTCTACGGCTTCTCGCACAAGTCGCTCAACTGTCGGCGCAGGAATCAGGCGAACCGCCTCGTGTTCCGTGTCCTTAACTGCCCATCGAATTGTATCCTCCTTCGACGCTATCGCGGTCCATCGGTTGTCTCTGGGGTAATATGCTCCCCATGCCTCCGGGTAGTCTGTTGTCTCGCTCATTCGTCGCTCTCCACTGGGGCCACCCTGATCGGGGTATACACCTGCCCGAACACCGCTGCTGCGTTCGTCTTGTTCAACTCATTGCATTTCATCGCAGCATCACGATGTGTGCGAAAAATTGGGTACTCGGAGCTGCTGTATATCCACGTTCCGTGACTGCTATCTACACGAATCAGGTAAATGTCGTGTAGCTTGTTCTCGAATCCAGTGTCGTTACTCACTGCTTGTTCCCTTCTGTTATCTCGTCTGGAATCACTCGAAACGCCTGTATTGTCGTTCCGACCGGGTTGTCGTAACCGCAGTATCTCTTAGTGGCATCGATTCTCCACACCTGCGAATCATCTCTGTAAAGCAGTCCGTTCACAGCATCCTCAACGCCTTTGAGCAAATTGCTTAAATCAGGTTTTTTGTCGTGCGGACGCGAAAAGTTACGACGTTTTTTCGACGTGATGCTTTTCGGCCTTGGCATCCAAAATTCGACAAACATCATGATTGGTCCCAACCACGGCTCGCCAAATCCGAGCCTCAAAAACTCCGCCTGAATTGACAAACGGTACCCGTGTATTGGGTGCGCACTGGGGACGAATCGTCGAATCCTTCCTCCACTAGACGACTGATGCGCTCTCGGCTGTGCGATCGGCAAACCGGGGACGAAAAAGGAAATGTGGTCTGTTTTATTGACCGTCATCACTCACCTCCTGCTTGGGGACATACTCTTTCCAGTCTGAAGCCTTGATCTTGCCGGTATCGTAACACCACGTGCATTCCAGGCCGCTTCCATGACACACTGGACATTCAAACTCGTCCTTCTCCATCTGATTAAAGTTGGCCTCAACAAATCTCCATTGGCGAACGTCGCCGATCCTGACGATTCTGTCTCCCGCGTTAATCGAATTATCGGTGACCACATGACCTGAACCAATCACCAAGTTGTGTAGCACAAACTCCACATCAGCACCCTTTGGTGGTCTCTGTCTGAGTGTCCATATCCACCGGTTGTCATTGCCACTCTTCATCGTAGTCCTCTTGGTCTTGTTCATTAGAATCACAGTCTTGACAGCGATAGGTACGGTAATTTCCGTCACTCCCGTAAGGGACAATGACAATCCCGCTACCGTCGCACGTTTCGCAAACGCACCTCCACTCTCCCTCAACGTATATTTGCGTGTAGGGCATCACTCACCTCCCCTCGGACGATCAATCCACAACTCGAGCAACTCTTCGGCGTAGCCTTTGATCGTTTCATTCAGTTTTGGCAAATGCCGCTCAATGTACGCCAACGGACACTGGCCCCAAAAGTTGCGGATCTGCACGGGCAGGAAACTGTGTTTCCGATGCTTCGCGTACCAGCACACAACCTTCCCTTCGATCGGCTTGTTGTGGATGTATCGATGAGCTTTCGAGCAAATGTGAAGCAGATTGTATTCCACATCGTAGCGTGATGTTCCACCCACGATGTGGTGAAGCTCCGTCGCTAGTTTGCCACAGACTGAGTCCCGCGACATGTAGTCACACACCTCGCATTCTGGGTGACTTAGCTTGTAGTCTTTGCAGAGTTTTTTGTTTTGCTTCTGAATCTTAGCCATGTTCTGGCCTCCGATCTGGTCCCGTCATTTGGATCCACACTCCCGCACTGAGTCTGGACGTGATTCGCTGGCCTACCATTTCAGCGATTGAATCTGGCCTGCAATTCGTCGTAATTATCAGATTTCCACGCTCGTATCGTGAGTGAAGAATCTGCAACATTGCGTCGGCCTGTGGCGGTGTTAACTGGCGACTGCCCAAGTCGTCAATCACCAAAATCGAAGCGTCCGAACACCACCGGATCATTCCGCCGATAGTGCGATCGACACCGAACCAGTCCACTACCCCGTTTTGCTGACTGGCCATCATCGCTCCGAGAATCGATGACGCTGCGGCAAATCGAGGAAGCCGGCTGACCGACGCGATCAGGGCAGCGAGACACGATTTACCACGACCGCATGAACCCCAAAGTACGATTGGCGAATCTTCGCGCCTAATGGCCGAAATGGCGTCGCCAAGCGATTTGGATTCACATCCGACCCAATCTACCTTTTTGACTCCCGCAGGCCACCAGCGGTCAAATTTGGGGCTTGGAAGCGTCTTCAATTCATTGTCCATCGGTCAAGTGTCTCGGAAGTGGTTTTGTGCTGATCTGGTCACGAACGTCGAAATCGCCGGCAACGATGCGTTCCAAAATGCTTGGGTCGGAGATGATCTCGGAGACAAAAAACCGCCTGTCGTTCCATGGTTTTTTTTGGTTGAGGTGGTTTGCCGCTCGCTCAAGCAGTGGAAAAAACCAATCAGTCATCGCGTGTCGCCGAAATGCCGGCATGAGTTTCGCCGCAATTCCGGCTTGAGTTTGCGCGAACCAGGGGCATGTTTTCCAGATGGCGAAAAATCTTCCGACCGATGCTAGCTCGTCGAAGCCCGGGGTAGCATCCCACGCCATATCAGCAACGGTCAAAGAGGGCGCCCCCTTTATTTCTTCTTCTCTTCTCTTCTCTTCTCTTCTCTGGTCCGGTTTTTGTCCCACCTCTGGCGGGACATTTGTCCGGTTGTCGCCGGGACATTTGTCCGCTTTTTGTCTCTGAATTTTCTTCCGCTTCGCCTCAAGTGCTCTAGCTTTAGAGCTTTGCGACAAATGCTCTTCGTAATTGGGGATTTTGATGCGTTGGCCATCACACTCGAGCCACCCCACCTCGATCATTGCTTGGGCGAAACCCGTCCGGCCAATCATCAAATCGATCCGGACATTTGTCCCATAAACTGCGGGACAAAAACCGGACATTTGTTGATCGACCCAACACCAAAAACGGATCACCAAACCGAGCACCTCATCCGCGCTGGTCCCGAGCAAATCGGCCATCTGGAGGATCTCTGGTTTGGTCGCCGTTGCGTGTTCGACCTTGATCCAATCGCCAGCCATTACAACAGGTCCTTTCGGTCGCCCCATCCAGCCGGGAAATCGAACGCGTTGAAGTCTGTCCCGGAACTATCAAATTGCAGTTCACGGAACGTCATGAGCGACTTCTGAAATTCAAGCTTCACTGTTCCCGTCGGTCCGCTTCGGTGTTTCGAAACGATCACCTCAGCAACGCCGGGTGAGTCCTCCGGATCGTACACGTCGGGTCGATGCAAGAACAACACAACGTCCGCATCCTGTTCGATCGCACCGCTTTCCCGCAGGTCTGAAAGCTTCGGTCGCTTGTCCTCTCGTGTCTCTACTGCCCTATTCAGTTGAGCCAATGCGACGACCGGTACCTGCAAATCCTTCGCCAACGCCTTGAGGCGTCTGGTGATCGCTGCAATTTGCTGCTCTCTGGGAACGCGCCGATCCTCTGGCGTGATCAGTTGCAGGTAGTCGACGATCACCACACCGATCGGATTACGACGCTGCACACGACGGCACACCGCCGCAATGTCGGATACGCGTATCGACGCATCTTCGTTGACCACCATGGCAGACGATTGCATTCCGTCGATCTCGGTTTTCACCGCCTGATACTCGTACTCCTCAAGTTGACCATTCCGCAGCTTCGAGTAGTCGATCCTTCCACGAATTGCGATCAGGCGTTCGGCCAAATCGGTCGCCGACATTTCGAGCGAAAACAGAACGGCTGTCAATCCATTGCCGGCAATGTGGTTTGCAACGTTTAGGACGAATGCAGTTTTCCCCATAGCTGGGCGGGCCGCCAAAATGATCAACTGTCCCGCGCCGAGTCCTGATAGCGTCATGTCGAGCTCAGCGAATCCGGTGCAACGACCGGTTGGTGATCCGCGGTTGCGGATGCGCTCTTCGATTCTACTGCATGTCTCGCGTGCCACGTCGACGATTCTCCGCACCTGGCCGGCAGAGGTTTCGCCACGGACAGCTAGTATCGCCGTCTCCGCGTGTGCTAGTTGCTCTGTAGCGTCCCCATCAGACGAGTAGGCAAGAGACACAACGTCAGATCCGGCACGAATCAGACGTCTCAACAGAGCCTTGTCGCGTACGATTTCCGCGTAATGAATCGCGTGTCCCGCGTGCGGACACGAATCGACAATATCGATGATTGCATCGACTCCGCCAACCTCCGAAAGCTTCTTCCGCCGTTCGAGCCTCTCGGCTATCGTCACCGCGTCGAATGAATTGCAGCCAGCACTGACCATGTCCGCGATCTCAGAATAGATCACGCGTGCGACGTCTGACAGAAAATCTGCTGGAGACACGATCAACGAAACGTCGTCGACCAACCGATTGTCTAGCATGATCGATCCGACCAAGCCACGCTCGGCATCGAAATTGCATGGCAGTTGTTGCATCACATTTGCACCGCGTGCAGATCGGTTGCTTCCGCCTGGGCTGTCACGATTCCGACACGCTTCGATCTGGCATACTGTGCGATCTCGTGTCGGGTATCATCGTCCAATTGATCCCAGATCCGCTGGCTAATCGTCATCTGAGTTGTAGCGTTCGAGACAGAGACGCAAGCGCGGATTGCGACCTTGATACGCTCCCCATCTGACAGATCGGCAAACAGCTCTTGTTCGGATCGGTCTGTTTTCAGTCGCAAACGACCGCCCCGAACAAACAGTCCTGTATTTGCCTTGTTGGCCAACTCAGTCAATACGTCCTCACAAGCCGCCGCGGCATCCCGTAGCTCTTGCGCCTTATCCAAGGCTTCTGCCGCTTCATCCTGTAGCTGCTTTTTTCGCACAAGCTTTTCGGTGTTGTCCCGAACGATGCCGGCAAGCCGCTCAGCCTCTTTTGCCTTGTTCAGTTTCTGCACCGCGATTTCGATTTCACCATCATGCACAACTGGAACAGCGGTAAGTCGATCGATCTCCGCAAGCGTGTCATCCAGTTTGTTTTTTGATGCATAAGCTTCATTTAGTCGCCTTTCCAGGTCAAAGGATCGTTTTTCGCAGTCTGCAGCAGTCGCAATCGCTGCCTCTAGCTCCCGTTGCAAATCAGCTACACGACAATCGGATTTTCGCAACTCCACCAATGCACGGCCATGTTCCTTACACAGTTCATCGACACCTGTTTGCGATGTTCCGGAAAGTGATGCCGCCATCGCCCGAGCCTTTTCGCACCTCTCGACCGATTCGCGATACGCCTTGTGCCGCGTCTCAGTCTCGACCAATCGGCGAGTTTGTGCAATCGTCTCTTGCGATAGTTCCTGTGCGTTTAGTGATCCATCATAGGCTACCGGTGTTGTCTCAATGCCAGCAGCTCGGTTTTGGCACGCTGCCGCGATCGATTCCTGCTCTCGTGACAACTGCTCGTAACGTCGCTTGGAGCGATCGGCCAACACAAGCGGGTCGTCGCTAGGCTCTACAGTGATCTCCACTCCCGGTGCGAGTTTGGCAAACATTTCGGGCGTTGCCTTAGCGCCGGTCATTTTCACCAACGCTTTGATTCTGGCAGCGTCTGCACGATCTGGCTGTTGTATTCCGGGGTCAACCAAATCGCTCGGATCTACTTCTGAATCAAGAGACTCGACCGACAGCTCTCCGGTCTTACGTAATCGTTTTGAAAACCGGACGGTCAACCCAAGACCAGAAACCTCTGCCGCTTCCTCACCATCCGTGATCGGCAACTCCCCCTTGCCGTTCAACAATGTTTTGACACCCTGCAAAATGTGAGATTTGCCAACTCCATTTCGCCCCTTCAACACTGTCACGCCGCCATTAGGATCGACGGAAAACGAAAACTGCCGAATCGGGCCAAGGTTCGTAGTCCTGATCATATTGTTGTCGCTCATCACTTGCTGTCCTCGATGTGGTTAATTGTTCCGTCAATGTCATCAGCCGTTGGGCCGCCGTCGTCAAAGGTGGAACCTAGTCCGATCGCACTTGCTAGCCTGTCCGCTCCGGTCAGTCGTGGCGTCGTATCGACTACTCGGTTTTCATGTTCTTCCTCACGATCAAACGCCATCTGCATTTCTGCCGATTGAGGACACAGTTTGACTAGTCGGCGAATGGCGGTTTTTTTCGCCATTTCCGTCTCGTGCAATGTCCAGGGATGATCTTTCCTCGCGTTAAGATATCCCTTCGACTTGTCCCGAATTCCCATAACCTCCGATCGGGACATAATCACCGACTGTTGACCGCCATCCTTCATGGCAACCATCGCAAAAACCGCAATCCAGTTGCTAATGTCACGCGGCTGCTTCAAGTCGAATGTATGCTTGGTGATCCGCCCTAAATTGTGCTCAAACACGTCGGTCTCGCACACAACATCACAGTGGATTGTCGACACCACTCCAGAGCGTCGCATCAAATCACAATACCCCTGATATCCCACTATCATGGTGCATTTGTCGCCGTATGGAATCAGATAGACACGCCTGCCGTCAATCTCCAATCCCATTCCTGCCGCATCCAAAACGCACTGCATGAGACTCTGCACGGTGCACAGCCGTAGCTTTGGGTTCCTGTTAAAGCTTGTGATTACAAGCCGCACAAAGCGCTCCGCGTCCATGTGACTCGGAAGCGCCGTAGCGAATTGCGTGATCATCTGCGGACTACGCAGCAGTTGATCTATCGTTGGCTGTGTTCTGGCAACGGAATTGCCTTGCTGCTGTGTGATGTCTCCGCTCATTACTTGAGTCTCCGTGATGCGAGTTGAAAGCAGGTCGAGGGCTCCACAGTGTAGCCCTTTCGGTTTACCTCTCGGACATACAATTCCTGATCACCAATAATTACGTTGCGATCGGGAAGCTTTGAGAGAATTTCCGCCTTGATAGAATCGCGAAATTTCTGCTGTGACGAAATGGCTTCTCCCAATCGTTTGTACTCTGCCCATAAAAACGTGATATCCGTGTCCGTCACATCCTCGGGCGTTTCACGCATCGGCCTAAGACCGATCACTTCTACGTACTCATCCGTGTCAGCCCACCCCAGAGGCGGAGTTGTGTCGCTTTTGACGTAGGCCCAAAATTCCTCGCACTTTGCCAGAATTCCAGACCACAATCTGTCGTCTCGACGAACAACAAATTCCCGCGACTCTTCGTCGACCCACACCGCAAAATAACAGACATCCAAGCCAGACGCTTGCAGTTGTGCGTGTGCTTGACACTGCCAGTACAACGGAATGTCGTCAGTGTCCTGCTCGCCTAGGCCCTTGTTTTTCCACGTTGTGCTCTTTGTCTCCACTGCAACCGTACTGCCGTCCGGCATAGTTGCTATCGCGTCGAGAGTAGCCCACATGGGACATGATGCGTCGATCTTGTGCGTTGACTGTGTGGCAATGACCGTAGCGTTGTTGTCTTCCGCCCATGCATCGAGAATCAGTGGCTCCAGGGCAGAACCAACAAGCATTCGTCGCGTTGGCTTTTTTGGTGCCACCCTTCCGGTTTTTTCTTGCCAGAGCTCGAACCGGCTTTTCCACGGACTGACACCAATCGCCGAACCAATGTCGCTCGCTCCGAGACCTCTCCGGCGATTTGCGACCCATTCCGGGGATCCTACTGTTGCTACTGTGATTTGGTCTGTGTTCATTGTGGCACCCTGTTGCGTGTTGTGCAGTAGTAGCCGCACGTGTCCAGTTCGAAATTAACAATGACACCGTCCAAAGCCTTCACCAACGTGACGTATGGTCCCAGAAAATGGTCCTTCAATGCAGGATCTCCAGCACGCCATCGCAGGTGATCAAGCAGCTCTCGCAATCGCGTGCAGTCGTCGTCCAAATCTGCTGTCATTGCGTCACCGTTGTTCCTGCTTTGCTGTAGCCGAACGTGTCCAATTCAAACTCACTCACAGCCGCACCCACGCGATCCTTGAGATTGGCATAGGCGGCACGAATGTGGTCCTTCAACGCGGGGTCTGCCGCTCGCTCGCGTGCCAATCTAAGCAGATTGTCAAGTTGCTGCTTGTCGTCTTTCAAAATTGACAGCATCACTCCACCCCTTCCTTCAGTCGCTTTGCTGCGGTAATAATCGAGTTCATGTGAAATCGAAACAGGCCTTTCCAATGCTCTGTTTCTATGTT
>JACCDR010901210.1_pt1 | contig 19336 bp, 9 predicted proteins | sample 7446431 | NCBI WGS metagenome assembly JACCDR01 (sample SAMN15323443, study PRJNA562643) | freshwater metagenome | isolation source: river surface water | place: USA:Blue River Watershed | collected 2017-08-17 | reverse complement strand
GGCCAAGCTCGAATCGCTCGACAAGGACGGCGAACTTTGGCCGATGCTTGCGGTGATGCTGGACGAGCGAGAGAAGGCCGCTGGCGACGCGCTGTACGAGCAAACCATGGCGGTTGATCGGATTGCCCGACTGGCCGAATGGGCGAAGACGAAGAAGAAGGCCTAACGTGGAGCTAACGTGACCGAAACGGCCGAACTGAACCCCGCCGAAGCGCGCCAAAGTGACCAGCCGTTGCGGGTCACGTTGAGCGCAAAGTTGGCCGCCACTGTCCGCAGCGCGCGGAATGAGGCCCGCATGACGCAGGCCCAACTGGCGGACGCCTGCGGCCTGGAGCGCACCAGCGTGACCATGCTGGAGAAGGGCCGCACCCTGCCGCCGCTGGATGTGCTGTACCGCATGGCCGCGGCGCTGAAGATGGAGCCCGAGGAACTGCTGGGCTGCACGCCTGCGGCGCGGCCCTGCTGCGGCAACTGGTCGAGCTGCACGGTGCCGTGCGTGCCACGCGCCAACCACTGGCAGGCCGAGGCGCACCGGATGACCGACCGAGTGCACGAACTGCAGGGCCTCATCGCGCAGCGCGCGCTGGAGGAACTGCGCGAACAAGAGCGCCGGCATTGGGCTGGCGGCTAACGTGAATTAGGCGACTCGCATGCGATCAGGGAAGACAAACCGCCGAAGCATCGCCCAGCGCGCCCGACGCGACGCTGAGGCGGAGCTGCGCGATCCGTCGCCGCAGTACCCACCGCGCGGCGCCGTGGTTGGCGAGGTGATCCTGCGCCTGCACGGCCACGAGGTCCGCGCCGAGCTGCTGTCCACGGGCCAGCATTGCCGCACCCACGCGGTCAGGATCGGCGCAGAGACGCTGCCGGGCACCATGGGCGTCGATCGCGCGTGGCGCGAGGTCAGCCGGCGACTGCCGCGGATGATGTCGCTCAGGTGGTCGTGGTGAAGCTGCTGACGGCCCGCGAGGTCGCCACCCTGACCGGGCTCAGCGTCCGGACGGTCTACGATCTGGTCGACCGCCAGCTGCTGGCCTGCTATCGCATGGGCGCCGGCCGCGGTGCGCTGCGCTTCGCCGTGCCCGACATTGAGGAGTACCTGGCCACATGCCGATCACCCGCGACAAGACCTCAGGCAGGTGGCAATTCGAGTTCGACCGCCGCATTGACGGCCAGCGCTGCCGTCGTCGCCAGCTACTCCCTGCTGGCTGGACGCGAGCCCAAGCGGACGCCTACGACCGCGCGCAAAGCGCGGCCCTGTACGCGGTTGCGACTGGTGTCACCAAGCCACGACCGGCCATCGACGCCGCCGTCACCCTCTACCGGACAGAGCGCGCAGGGCAGCTGAAGCACGGCCAGGGAGCGCTGCGCGAGATTGAGTGCATGCGCGACTGGTGGTCTGGTCGGCCGATCGACGAGCTGGCCCGGGTGTGCGCCGAGTACGCTGCTGACCAGCTGGGCGCCCTGGCGCCGGCCACCATCCGCAACCGCATCGCGTACCTTCGAGCCGCGTGCCGCTGGGCATGGCGACGGCACGGCATCGGCGGCGATGCCGACCCCGGCGCCCGAGTCATGGCGCCGCCGGTGCACAACGCACGCGCCACCACCATCACCCGCCTGCAGATGGTGAAGCTGGCCAGAGCCTGCCGGCATCGCGGGGTGCGCGCCCTGATCCGCATCCTGTACTGGACCGGCATGCGAGTGTCTGAGGCGCAGCGCGCGGAGCGAGGCGACGGGGTGTTCGTCCTGGGCGACACCAAGAACGGCACGCCGCGCCTGGTGCCGCTGTTGCCGATCATCACCTCGGCCAGCCGCGTGCCGATGCCCAGGCGCAGCGAGATCGACTACTACTGGCCACTGGCTAGGGCCGCGTGCGGCCTGGAGCATGTGCGCCTGCACGACATCCGGCACACGGTCGCCAGCGAGCTTGTCGCGGCCGGCGAAGACCTGGGCGCGGTGGGTGCCGTGCTGGGCCACAAGTCGACGGCGACGACCCGGCGGTATGCCCACTACGCCGTGCCGAGGCTGACGGCGACACTCAAGCGGCGGGCGTGATGGCCAACATCTTCCCCACGACCCGCCAAGAAAAACAGCCCCGCGAGGGGCTGCTGTCATAGGTGGAGGCGCGATCCGGAGTCGAACCGGACTAGACGGATTTGCAATCGCTCGTGCGCTCCTTGCGCACGTCGCCATCATAGCTGCGCGCTACGCGCGCCAGGCGCGCCAAGTGCGCGATGTGCGCCATGTTGGTCAATTTCTTCCCCACGGCGCACACGGCGCAGCCGGCCTCAGAACACCCAGGCTCGCCGACTCTGGCCGGCCGCCTCTGCGGCCCGGTTGAAAGCCTGGGCGGCACGCAGCATCGCGTTCACCTCGGCGTCCGTCGCGCCACGACGGCTGATGCAGAACGTCGGGGCGTAGTGCGGCTGGGTGTCCATCATGTCGGCCACGTTGCGGAAGGCGGTCGTCAACCGCACCGCCTCGTCGTCGACCATCACGCCGCCCGTCACGTTCGGGTTGATCGCCCGGCCGCGCAGCCGCTTGAGACTGGCGGCACTGATGTCTTGAGTGAAGCTCATATCAGGATCTCCTTTCGTTCGTTGATATTGTGCGACCGATTCAGCTTGCGCGTCAACTGATTTCGCACTACACTATCAACCGTTGAGAAAAGGAGATTGATGATGAGCATTGAGAGCGCAAGGGCCGAAGTGATCGGCACGTTCGAGGGCCTGATCAAGGAGATCGATCGGCGCCTGGAGAGTCGGCGCTTCTCGGAGGGCGTATGAGGCGATCGCCCGTGAACATCGACCAGCAACTTGACGCGCGACAAAGTCGGCGCCTTGCCGCCAACGGCCGCGCAGAATCCCGCCTGGTCCAGCGCGAAGCCAAGGCCGCCGAAATGGTGGGCGAGCTGAGCAGCGGCAAGTGCTACGTGTTCCCGGTCGGCGGCAAGTACCGCGAGGGCACTCGGGCAGAGCTGATTTCCTTCCTCGTTCGGAACAACTACGCATGATCACCGCCAACACCCCGCCCCAGCGCGGCGGGCGCCGCCCAGGCGCCGGCCGCAAGCCCCTTACCCCCGGCGAGGAGACGGTCACCTACACGGTGCGCCTGACCAGCGCCCAGCGCGACAAGGTCGAAGCGCTGGGTGGCGGGGCCTGGATCCGCCAGCGCATTGACAAGGCGAGGCTGCCGTGAAGATGCGCCGCGTCAAGCGGCGTGCCGGGGTTATGCAGCTATCGTGGATCCTTAACCCGGCGCGCCTGAACGTACTCAAAGGCCGCTTCGCCAACCTCGCGTTGCCGCGCAGAACCTGCCGCAGCCCGAACTTCGTGCTGTTCCTGCACTCCGATGGCTCGGCCTTTTACACGCTGCCGCCCTAGTTGATCTTCTCGGCCAGCTCCTGTTTCAGGCGCTGCTGCTTCTCGCGCTGCTGCATGCGCTTCTGCTCGTACTCATCCTGGTCGATGCGGTTGGTCTGCCGCTGCCGCTTGAGGTCGGCCATCACCCGGTCGATCTCTGCCAGCTGCGCGGCGTTCTTGGCGCGCAGGTTGTTCTTGAGCACGTCGGCAGGGTAGCTCCCCAGCTTCACGCCGAACGATGAGGCGACAGCCTGCGCGGGAGACATCTCGCGGCCGAACTTGTCGGTGCGACCGGTGGTCGTCGCGTCCAGCACCCCCTGGGTAGCGTAGGTGCCTGGCAGCCCGAGCACGTTCGGGGCAAACGCCTTGTACAGGTAGTCCAGCACCTTGCCGGTCTTCTCGGCCGCGGTGTCGGTCTCCAGCGTGATCGGCTTGCCCGTGAAACTGCTCTTGTTCGCCCACAGCTCCATGGCCAGCGCGACCGGGCCGCCCGGGACCATGAACGGCAAGATGGGCAGCGCGGCATGGCCGGCCCCGACGTCAGCCACATCGCCGACCGGGATCCAGCGGCGGATGTCCAGGTACACCGGCGAGCCGTGGGCGTCGTTCCAGGGCATGCGGATGAGCTTCGGCACGATGCCCCAGATCCGGCCGGCCTTCTCCTCGGGCAGGAGCTTGCGCTCCTCGTCGTCGCCGCCGCCGCCCAGCATGACGCCCAGGGCGTTGAGCGCACCGAACAGGGCCATGAGCTTGAGCAGCTTGTGCGGCGCCGTGCCCGCAGTGTCGAGCAGCTTGGGCACAGCCCGGTAGGTGAAGCTGATGAACGGGAACGCCGTCGAGCGCAGCGCCTGCACCCAGGGCGCGTTGATGGAGTAGTCGAGGAACGACCGCCGCGCCAGCTTGCCCGCCTCGGCGTCGCTCAGCCCGTCCTCCTTGGCCTTCAACCACGCCGCCAGCCGGAACACATCGTCCTCGGCCTGGTACAGGTCAATCAGGCCGCGGCCGCCAGCAACCACCGTCCGCCCCGGCCTGGAAGCCTTGAGCGCCTCGAAGGCTTCCGGGAACCGGCGGTGCAGGACATGCTGCATCGCCGAGTAGACCCCGATCTGGCCGGCCTGCGAGGTGGATGCTGCAGTGTTTGCCAGCTCGGTCTCGAGCGCGCGCAGGATGGGCTCCATCTGCTCGTCGCGGATCTCCTGCGTGGCCCAGCCGCCGATGCTGCCGCCCGAGTCGGAGTAGCGCGTCATGATGGCCTTGGCTGCCTCGATGTCCGTGCCGCCCAGGCGCGCCAGGCCCTGGCGATCGGCGGCCGCCAGCGTGATGCGCAGCGCCTTGGCCACATGCCCGGCCGTGACGTTGTGCCAGTCGGCCATCACCATGTTCGACATGATGTTGTTGGTGTGCACCCCCGGAGACAGCGCAGTCTTGGCGATCTTCCACATGCGCAGGATGGTGTCGTAGGCCTCGCCGAACGGCTTGAACCTGCCGCCGACGACCTGGCGCAAGTCGTTCCAGATCGGGCCCGGCAGGTACAGCCCGGCCAGCTTGCCGTACTTGGGCACGCTGGTGCCGGGGATCTTGGTGTCCGGGACCTGAACCCACTCGCCCGCCGTGAAGGTGTCGCGGTAGCGCTCCGATGCTTCGACCACCTGCCCGGCGATTTCCTCGCCCGGCTTCTTGGCATGGCGCTGCGCCAGCCACTCCAGGTAGCGGCCGACCTCCACGTCGTGGATCATCCCCTGCAGGGTCGTGGCGATGGCGAAGCGGGCCTCGTCGATCTCGCCCATCTTCTCGCGCTCGTCCTTGGTGAAGTCGCGCCAGAGCACCAGGTTGCCGCCCTTGGTGTCGCGCACCTCCCAGGTGCCAGCGCTCTCCCACTCGGCGAACTTGGCCGGCCGCGCCTTGCCGGCAGGCCAGTACGCCACCTCGAGCACGCGCCGGCGCTCCTGGCGGCCATCCATGCCCGGCAGCGACGTGGTGCCAGCGCCAGCCGGCGCGACGCGCTCGAGCCGCTCGAAGCGCTCGCCCTTGAGTCCGGCGTCGCCCTTGCCCTCCTGCAGCTTGCGCTGCCACCAGTCCGGCGCCGTGTTCTGCACCTGCTTCATGGGGGCCTGCAGCACCATGCCGCGGCCCTTGTACTGGTTGCCCAGGATGGTGATGGCCCGCGCCCGCCGCGCCTTGTCCCCGCTGGTCATCTCCGAGGCGTACTTGGCATAGGAGCGCCGCAGGTATGCGAAGCGATGCCGCTCGAAGGACTCGGCATCCAGCTGGCCCAGGCGCACAGCCTCCCGCGACAGCTTGTCGATGAGCTGCTGCACCTCCTGCAGGACCTTGACCGACTCCTCCGGCAGGCCGTGCATGAGCGACACGTAGGCGCGCGGGTCGGCGGTGCCGTCCATGCTCATCCACTCGTAGGCCACCCGGCTTTCCGCCCGGGTGAGGGTGGACAGTTTCTCAAGCAGGGTGCCGGCATCGCGCAGCTGGGTGCGCTGGCGGCCCTGCATCATGGCGCGCTGGTCGATGACCGCCTCGGGCACACCGTAGTCGGAGACCACGCCCGCCTTGACGCGCTCCGGAGTGATGCGGTCAATCAGTCGGGCGCCCAGCCCGTACAGCATGGCCGCGCCCTTCTCGACACCGGTCACCCGGGTCAGCAGCTTGAATGCCGCGTCGATGGGCGCCGGGGTGCGAGCCGCGTCGTTGATGATGTCGTCGGCACGCTCGGCCACCGTGCGCTGCGCCGGGCCGGCCTGGGTCGCAGCCCGGCTCAGGCGGATGTCGGCGGTGTCGCGCGAGTACGTTCCCCGGTTGCCCGTGGCGCTCTTGATCTGCTCGGGCGACAGCACCATGAAGCTGTCCTCCCCGGCCGTCTGCAGCGTCACGTCCTGTGCCGCCTGTGCCGCCACGAAGGCCCGCCCAGCCGGGTGCGCAAGCATCTCCCGGGTCAGCTCGCCGTCGAACTGGGGGAATGCGCGCTTGAGGTCGGACAGCGCAGTCGCGGCAGCCGCGCGCAGCTCAGGGCCGCGATCGTTCTCGCGGGTGTTGCGGTAGACGATCCCATCGACGCCCTTCGACTGCAGCCAGGACCGCACCTCCGCCAGGCTCTTGAGCTTCTTGATCTGCTTGGCCGCCAGCGGCAGCTTGCGCATGAGCGCGTCGCGCACCAGCGGCAGCGACCAGGCGCCCAGGTCGTCCAGTCGCAAGGGCGCCTCGATGCGCAGGTACGCCGGAATGGTGGAGTACTGGGCACGCCCCTCAGGCATGGCACCGGGATCCGTCTCGCGCTTCAGCGCGAATCGGTCTGCGGCCTGGCCGGCGGTCCCGAAGTGGATGCCCAGGTCGTCGGGCTGCAGCTTGAAGGCGTCGAAGTCAGCCACCGATGCGTGATAGACCACGCGCGGCGAGCCATCCTCGTCCACCACCTGCGACCGGCCGAACCACTCGCGGAAGGCCTGGCTGCCGACGGGTGGCCGCATGGGCGCGGCGGCAGCTCGGGAGAGCGCAGCGCCAGCCCGGCCTGGGGCGGCGGCAGCAACCGGCCGGCCCGGCTTGCGCGCCACGAACGCCCGGGCGCTGCGCACCAGGTTGGCCGCGAACAGGTCGGCGCGCTGCTGCTCGGTCATCGTGCCGGCCAGCCAGCCGGCCAGCTGCGCGCCCGTGCGCTGGAAGCCGTGGTCAGAGAGCCACTGCACCAGCTTGCCGACCAGTCCGCGCCACCCCTTGAGCGTCGGCAGCTCGGCCGTCGGGATGTCGACCAGCACCTCCTCGATGGCCTGGACCGTCGACAGCCCGGGGTCGCGCTCCATCATGTCGGCCACCGCGCGCCGCACCTTGGCGTTCTGGGTCCAGATCGTGCGCAGCGTGGCGTCCAGGTCCTTGCCGAGCATGCCGCGCAGGCCCGCGTGCGCCGCCTCGTGCTCGGCCAGGACGTGCTCGGCCCGGGCGGCGTCGGCGATGCCGCTGGCGAACAGGTAGATCTCGCCGCCGTGCAGCGCGCCTTCTACGTCGGCCATGGCTCCGCGTTGCTCGAGGTACGAGCGCAGCGCCGGGTCCGTGACGGACGCAGCCGACGCCAGGACATGCACGCGAGGCAGGCTTGGCAGGCGCTTGGCGATGGCAGCCGCCACCGCGCTCAGCTCGGTCACGGGCATGCCGGTGCCGGGGCCGCGACTGAGCAGCGGGAAAACGTGCATGCTCTTGCCGGCGGCGGCGGAACTGCCACCATCCTCGTCGATGATGTCGAGCACCCGCACCTCGGCCTGCGACAACGCCGCGCCGATGTTCTGCGCCTGGCGAAGGCGCATGGCAGCCGCACCGGTGCCAAGCCCGATGATGGCCGCGCCGGCGTTCGCCTGCGCGACAGCCCGGTACAGGGCCGCCAGCTTGCCGTTGCCTTTCAGTGGCATCGCATCCTCGGCGAACCACGGCACCGCGGCCACAGGGTAGTGCTGGCTGTTCAGCAGCACGATCGTGGGCTGCCCCTTGTTCGCCTTCACCAGGTCGGCAACCACCTGCTTGGCGATTCCCGGGCTGGAGATCTGCGGCCCCAGCTCTCCGCGCTCCATCAACTGGCGCTCCTGGGCCGGGACCACCGCACCGTCAACCGCGGCAATGCGGCCGCGCCGGATCGACGACTCGCCGCCGCCCGGGGTCATCCCTTCCCACGTGCCGTTGCCGACAGCGACCATGCCGTCTACGGTCACGCCGGTCCCGTCGAAGACCCGCGCCACATCGCCGGCCAGGCGCAGGTCTGCGGAGGACAGGTTTTCGACGCCGCTCGGGTGGTTGTGCACCAGCCACAGATGGGCAGCGCCGGGAACCTGCATGGCCTCGCCAATCAGCGTTGCCGGGTAGACGGACGTGGCGGCAAGCCCACCCTTGAAGCCGCCGATGACGGCCAGCGGGCGGCCGCTCCTGTCGGTCAGCAGCCCGTCAAGACGCTCGACCGCGGACCCGCCCAGGTAGGACAGGGCGTTGGCAGAATCTTCTAGGGTGCCGACCCGCGACGCGCCGAGCCGCTGCTCTCGCGTGGTGACGAGGGCTGCTCGGGTTGCGTATCGGCCCTCTGGCGCACCAGGTACCGCGGCGGCGGGGACCACGTCCCTTGCCGGGGCGGTTCGCCGCACCGCACCAGCTCCACGCTTTCCTGGGGCTGGCTGTACGGGGGTGCCGAACAGGTCGGTTTCATACGGCTGACTGTACGACTCCGGGCTCGACTCAGCAACCGACGGCGCCGCCGGGGGCTCGAACGCCGTCCAGTCCGCCTCGGTCCCGCCGTTGAGATCCACCGCTTTCTGGATGGCGCGCTGCCGGCTGTTGGCCTGCACGTCGAAGCCCAGGCCGGTGTCGACGCGCTCAACGCGCCACGTGCGGTCCTTGGAGTCGGCAGCAATCTGCGCCTCGAGGTCGGCTGCATCGCGCAGCTTGCCAGCCAGCATCTCGGCCATGGGGAACGGTGTCTCCAGCCGCCCGCGCAGCGAGTCCACCACCGCCTCAGCCTCGGCGATGCGGGCGCGGATGCGGGCCGGCCGGTTGGCCAGGTCGGCGATCGCGTTGGTCGCGCGCATGGTCAGGCCCACCTCGGACTCGTCGCCCGTGGACACCAGCGCCACCGGCGACGGGGTGTCAAGCACCGCCTGCCAGGTGTAGGAGCTTTCGGTCTTCGAGGACACGAAGCGCACCGGGAAGCCCGCCATGCTGCCGATGTCCTGCGACGGACTCACCAGCGCCGCCAGCTTGCCGGCCTGGGCCTTGATCCGCTTGGCCCACTCGACGCGGTCGGTGTAGTCCGTCCCGGCCGCCTGCGCGCGGAACTTCTCGCCCGACAGATCCACCGCGCTGCCGGCCAGCTTCTCCGCCTCGGGGAGAACCTTGCGCATCGCTTCGATGTTCTGGCTTGCTTGCCGGAACTCGTCGCGGAAGCGCTGCCGCTGGTTCTCGTGGGCGCGGTACAGGCGCTGCAGCTTCTCGGCCTCGGCCTTGAGCCCGGCCAGCTGCAGGACGCGCGGGTCCTCCGCCACCAGCGCCGCGGCCAGCTCGTACTGGCCGACCGAGTCAACATCCTCGATCTCGCGCACCGAGCCGTCGCCCGACAGGGCCTGCTCGATGAAGAACTGTTTGCGCGCCAGCATGCCCCACATGGTCTCGTCGTAGGACCCCTTGGCCGCATACCCGAAGATGCGCACCTCCTTGTTCTTGTTGCCCTGGCGGATGATCCGGCCCTCGCGCTGCTCGAGGTCGGCCGGGAACCAGGGCGAGTCCAGGTGGAACAGGTTGAGCAGCCGCTGCTGGGCATTCACGCCGGTGCCCATGTTCTTGCTGCTGCCGATCAAGATGCGCACCCGGCCGGCGTTCAAGTCGCGGAACAGCTTGAGCTTGTCCGTGGACTTCTTGTAGTCCGACATGAAGGCGACCTGTGCCATCGGCACGCGGGCGTCGCGCAGCCGCTTCTCGGTCCAGGCGCGGGCAGAGAACCCGCGGTTGGCCGCGACGCCCTCGCCGAACCCCAGGTCGGAGAAGACCATCATGGTCGCGCCCTTGACGGGCTCCAGCGCCTTGGTCTTCTTGTCGTGGAACTCCATGTCCGCGGTCGCCTTGAACTCGCGGATGACGTCGTCGAGCATCCGGTTCAGCTTCGACTCGGGGTCGTTGGGCGCCCGCGGGTTGATGAACCGCATGTCGATGGCGGCCAGCCGCCCGTCGCCAATGATGGCGATCACCGGATCCGGGTTGCTGGGCTCGGTGGGGGAAGGCTTCCACTTCCGCGAAGCCTCGTAGCGCTCCTCGAGCACCTTCTGGAACTTGGCATAGGCCGCGGTCTTCGGTGTGACGATGATCTTGCGCGCACCGCCCTGGACCTTGGGCCTGGCATCGCCAAGCAGCGCGGCCAGCTGGTCGCCGGTGACCACGTCCGCGAAGTCGCGGAACATCTGCGTGAGCTCGCCGACGTTGACGAACTTATTGAACCGGGTGACCGGCTCGTACTTGCCGCTGGCATTCGCCTCGAGCGTCGTGCGCTCGCGGCCGAACTGCGCCGCCCACGAGTCGAAGTCCTCGATGCCGGCGTCCTCCAGGGCCTTGCGACCCATGAAGCGCTGCACCGAGTACAGCTCGGCCATGGTGTTCGTCACCGGCGTGCCGCTGGCCATGACCAGCGAACGACCGGGCTTCTTCTCGTCCAGCCACCGGGCCTTGATGTAGAGGTCCAGCGCCGCGTCACTGCCCTGCGGGCTGATGCCCTTGATCTGGCGGGAGGTCGCGTAGTCGAGCTTACGGTACTGGTGCGCCTCGTCGACGTAGAGCATGTCGACGCCCAGCTCGTCGAAGCGCACGTTGCGGTCCTTGCCGGCTCCGGACAGGTCGCGCTTGAGCTTCTCCTCCAGGTTCTCGATGCGCTTCTCGATCTGTTTGACCCGCGGCGACTTCTTCTTGCCGCCGCCGTCCTCGGCCTCAGCTTCCTCCAGCGAGGCGCGCAGGAAGACGAGCTGCTCGTCGATGATCTTCTGCTTGAACGCGGGATCCAGGTCCAGCAGCTTGAACGCCGAGTGCGTCATGATGACGCCGTCGAGATCCGACAGCGCGACCCGGGCTGCCCAGCGCCGGCGGTTGTCGGTGTGGAAGCCCTGCTCGTCGGCCACCATGAGGCGAGCCGCCGGGTACGCCTCTTGCCACTCGCGCGCGAACTGCTGCAGCATGTGGTTGGGCACGATCATCATGGGCTTCTTGATGAGGCCCAGCCGCTTCTGCTCCATGGCGCTGATGACCATCTGGAAGGTCTTGCCGCTGCCGACGGCGTGCGCCAGGTAGGTGTTGCCGGACTGCACGATGCGCCACGCGCCGCGCTTGACGTGCGGGAAGAAGTCGATGGTCGCCGTCGCCCCGGGCAGCGTCAGGTGCCGACCATCGAAGGCGCGCGGAACCGTGGTGTTGAACTTGTCGTTGTAGACCTGCACCAGGCGCGTCGACCGCTCCGCATCCGTCCAGATCCAGCGCTCGAACTCGGCGCGCATGGCCTCGAGCTTGGCGTTGGCCGCCTCGGTGGCGGTGGCATCGAACACGAGCTTCGAGTCGGATCCAGTGCCAACCTTCGACTCGACGCGAATGGGGCGGCCCGTGAGCGCGTGCTCGAGGATGTCCCCGGCGTGCCGCCGCTCGGTGCCCCAGTCGGCGGTGGCCGCGCGGTTGCTCTGATCCACGCCGTCCGGAAACGTCACGCTCCACTGCCGCGTGGCCTTGTTGAACAGCACCCGCGACTTCACGCCCGCGATGTGACGCAGGAACGCCTCGTAGTCCGAGCCGGCAACCCAGTTCATGCCCAGCCCGACACTGATATCGGCGGGGCCCTTGGGCGCTGGCTGCGCGGCCTTGAGCGCTGCGACGTTGCGCTCCAGCGAGCGATCGGTCTTCGCCGCCTCGATGGCCAGGCGCAGCTTGCGCTTCACGTTGCCGGACAGGTACTGGTCTGAGGTTTCCCAGGCGCCGCCCTCCGGGTTGCGGTAGACGGCCGAGCCCAGCGCTTCCACCACATCGGCCGGATCCATGTCCAGGCGCTCGGCAATCAGGTCCATGTCGACGGCGCCGGTGTCGTTGAGCACCGTCAGCAGGGCATCGTGCGGGGTCGCCATGGCCGGCTTCTGCGCGACAACGCCCAGCACCCGCTGGCTGAGGAATGGCGACGGTGACGTCGCACCGGTCTCCTCGTTGACCTTCTCCAGCGCCGCGACCAGGGTCCAGTCCGGGTCATCCTGCAGCATGCGCAGCAGCGGGTAGGTGCGACGCTCCTCGAGGTCGTCGACCTTTCGGCCGGTCGGGTCGCCGTCCGCGTCAAGCTCGTCGACCTTCACCTTGACCTGGCGCGAGACGGACTGGTTGATGGCCCCGTGCTCAGCGGTGAACTGCTTGTACTGGGCCTGCAGGGCCTTGAGGCTGGCTTCCCAGTCGCCGCCGTTGAGCTGGTCGTAGTGCGCCTGCTTGAGCGCATCGCGCAGCGGCACAAACGCCTTGATCACCTTGGCCTCGGCCTCGGACTTCAACTGCACGACTACCCCGACACCGCCCTCGCGCTGCATGAGCACGCCGGCGTCGGTCACGTAGTAGTTCCCCTCCTTCTTGGCCTTCGGGTTGAAGTCCAGCTCCCGCACCTTGGCCGCTTCCCCGGCGGATCCGCGGGCGGGCTTGATGATGTCGGCGGGCAGCTTGTCGACGGCGGCGTCAAACAACACCTCGATGTCGCCGGCCGGCGCCTCGACCGTGTACTGCGGCTCGTCCGTGTTCTGCATCTCGCCCTTGTCGCTGGGCGTGCCGAGGATCATCTCGGGGTGAGCGTGGAAGTACTCGTTGACGGGGAAGTCGCCCGCGCCGACGCGCATGGGGACAGACTTGGTCCAGGCCTGGGCGCCCTCGAAGGTTTCGCCAGGCACCTTCTTGCGCAGGAACAGCACGTCGGTGACAACGTCCGTGCCGGCGTTCGCCTTGAAGGCGGTCTGCGGCAGGCGGATGGCGCCGACCAGGTCGGCCCGCTCGGCCATGTAGGCCCGCGCCTTGTCGGTGAGCTTGTCCATGGTGTAGCGACTGGTGACGAACATCACCACGCCACCCGGGCGCACCCGGTCCAGGGTCTTGGCGAAGAAGTAGTCGTGCAGCGCGAATGCCTGCTTCGCGTACTCCGGATCCGACAGCACCTTGGTGCCGGAGAACGGCGGGTTGCCGATGCCCAGGTCGTAGAAGTTCGCCGGCAGCGACACGTTCTGCAGCGCGTCGATGATGATGCGCTCGTCGGGCTGCAGCTGCGCGAGGATGCCGCCGGTGATGGAGTCGTACTCGACGCCGGTGTAGGACGTATTGGCCGCGATGTCGTCGGGCATCAGGGCCGGGAAGATCCCGGCGCCTGCGCCGGGCTCGAACGCGGCGCCACCCTTGAACCCGAACTTCTTGGCAGCCTTCCACATCGACGACACGATGCCGCCGGAGGTGAAGTGCGCGTACTGCGTGGTGCGCGAAGCCTCGGCCCACTCCTCGGGCGTCAGCGCGGCCTTGAGACGGTCGCGCAGCTCCACCCACCGGCGCGCCTGGGCGTCGGGCATGGCGGCCTCGAGCTCAGCCCGGGTGATCTGGTCGGGGGACTGGGTGAACGTCAGCTTGCCGGCCGCGCGCAGGGCGCCGAGGGCGGTGTAGTAGCCGGTGTCGGCATAGTCCCCGCGCCAGCGCCCGCCCTTGCGCAGCTCGTTGCGCTTGAGCGCGTCCATCTGCTTGATGGCGTCGTCGATCCCGCGCGAGATCTGGCTGACGTTGTCCAGCTTCTTGCCGAACAGGTTGTTGGCGATTTCGCTGGCGCCCCAGCCGTTGAACTGGGCCAGCACGCGCTGCTCGTCGGGGGTGGCCTGACGGCCTTCGGCCTGCAGCCGCTTGAGCAGCTCGACCGCGTCGATGTTGCGCGCAGCCTTTTTCTGCCAGGACCCCTCGTAGGAGAGGTCAGCCAGCGTCAGCCGGTAGTTCCGTCCTGACTTTGGCTTGAGGTCTGGTCCGGCGGGAACTCCAGCGCCTCGGCGATTGCGGTTTCGCGGTTGAGCGCGGCCGCGGCCTTCATCTTGGCCGCGCACTCCATCGGGCCCAGGTTGTCCCACTTGCCCTTGAGTCGCTGCTCCTGGGTCATCTGGACCACCGCCGAAGAAATCTCGCTGGCTCGATCCTCCGCGAAGCGACCGAGCTGGCCGCTTGCTCGCAGTTGCTCGTGCAGCTGCGGCGCCTTCTCCTTGAGGGCCTGCTTGACGGTTTCGATCAGCATCGACATCACCCGCAGCATATCGGGTTTGCCCTGGTTTCGCTACAATCGGTGCCGTGGACAAGGCATTGGAGATCCCCGGCAAGTTCCCAGAAGGCACGCGCTTCTGGGCGTCGTTTTCTGGCGATGAGTTTGTCGTGCGCCCAGATGGCTCCGTGTTCCGGCTGGCCGACTCCGGCGACAAGCTGGAACCTCGCGCGAGCTTGCCGTCCACCGGGCTCGCCCCGATTTCTGCCGAGGCATTTGCGGTTTGCGCAGCTGACGCGCGCCGCTTTGCGGCCTCGAACGCATCCTCGTAGATCTTCTCCATCGCCCCGTAGATCTCGGGGACAAGCCTGTCGCCAGGCGGCAGGTCGCGCGCGGCCTCGTACAGCTTGTGCCCCTGATGCTCTTTGATCGACAGCATCTCAGGGACGTTGATCTGCACCTCCGCGACTGACCCGTCAGGCATGGCCACGTTGAGCAGTACGTCGGCATAGCCGCCGGTGCCCTTGCGACCAGCGGCGCCAGCCTGGGCGAGCGGCGTCTCGGTGCGATTCTTGACCCGCAACACCCTGAACTCGCGCGCCAACTCGTCGACCACCGCCTGCGCCTGGTCGTATCCAGACACTACGATTGTCGAGCGCAGCAGATCCTTGATTGAGGTCGGGTCCATGGAGCTGGCTCCGCTCTCCACCATGTCCTGGTGCATCTTCTCAACGGCGCGCTTCATCCCCTTGATGGGGGCGAGCATCTGACCGATGGCGCCCGTGCGCTTGGCAACGTCAATGATCTTCTGGTCGTAGGCCGCCTTGCTGGCGGCGGCTTTCTCTGCAAGCGGCCGGAGCAGCGCCTCACCGGCGGCGCGGTCCTCTGCGCTGATCTGGTACGGCAGCGCCTCTTTGAAGTACTTGGCGATGAACTCGTCGGCCAGCCGCAGCTGCTCCGGCGTCATGAAGTCAGGCGGCGCCGGCGGCTTGAAGTTGTGCAGCTTCGGGTCGTATGGCTGGCCATCGATCATGGCGGTCGCTGGCGCCGCCACCGGTGCAGCGAACAGGTCGATCTGCCCCAGCTCCTGCTCGTCGAACAGCCCGCCCTGCGGGGCGGAGCGGTCGCGCGATTCCATGGCCTGCAGCGCAGCCTTGCGGTACAGGTCGGGCGGCACCCGGTTCCACAGCTTGCCCAGGGTTGGGTCCTTGCGCAGCTGCTCCTTGACCCAGGACATCAGCCGCTTGAAGTCAGTGCCGACGATGCGCAGCCCGGCCTCGGACAGCTTCACGAGGGTCGGCATCAGGCCCGGTGTGTCCTCCGGAATCAGCGCCGCCCGGGTGTAGCGGCTCAGCAGATCTCCCAGGTCACCCATGGCCGCACGGAAGTCGGCCAGCGCGGCCGAGCGCGGGTCGCCGGCCTGCGCTGCGCCGGCGCCACGGCGGGCGCTCGGGAAGGCGTTGACCGCGTCGACCAGGTCCTTGATGGGGGCCTGCAGCCGCAGGACGTTCAGGGGCTCGCCGTCCAGAAGCTGCGCCATCCACCGGTGATGCCCGTCCAGGACATGCCCGTCCGAGGACACCATCACGGTCATGTTCTTGTCCGAGCGCGGCTCGCGCGCTGCAGCCACCTTCTCGCGCGAGAACTCGATCTGGGTCGGGCGCAGCGTGGCGGCATCAACCGAGTCGAGCTCGTGGCCGATGCCCCGCGCTTGCAGGAACTGCACCAGGGCGCCGCGGTCCTTGGCCTTGACCTGTGGCATCTGGGCGCGCGGGATGCCGACCGACCCCATCTCCGGGGGGAAGGCTACCCAGGTGTCGCTGTCGTTGGCAGCTTGTCGCCCATCGCCGCGATTGCCCGGGCCAATGCCCGCCGCATTTTGGGGTTGGCTTCCAGCGTTCGCAGCACCCGGCGCAGGCGCTCGATCGTTTCCCCGCTCGGGGTTGGTGGCAGCAGGGGCTGCGAGTTCGTTGCCATTCTGAGGTCCCTCCACGGCGCGCCGCGCCGCATCAATCAAGGCCTGGCGGGCTGGCGGCTCCGGGTCGCCCAGCAGCGAACCCTGGGCCGGATCTCCGGCCGCATCCAGCGCTTCGAAGTACGCACCAATGAAGTCGGCGATCCGGCGCGGGCGGCGGACGTTGTCCGACAGGAACCGCATCAGCTCGCGGGTCTCCGGCGAGAAGCGCTGCTCGCCGAGATCCATCTGCGCCAGCGCATCATCTACAGAGGTTCCGTCCCGACGCAGGTTGCCCAGCTCGTTGACGGCGTCCAGCAGGTGCGGCGTGATGTCAGCGTCGAAGCGCCGCCCTTCGCCGATGGCCTGGCGCATCTGCGCCACCCGGGGCGCCGCGATCATGAGGGCGCGCGACAGGTTGCGCTGCTCATCGCTCATGCTCTCGACCATGCGCGACAGGACCGGAGAGTCCCCGTAGGCCTTCGCCAGCACCGCGTTGCGGACCCGCGCGTAGCCGGCGCTGGACAGCTGCCCGCCAGCATCCAGCATGCCGCCCTGCTCGGTCGACGGCAGCCGGCCGACGAAGCGGCGAATGAAGTCTCGAGATCCGACGAAGTCGCCGTTCTCGTCCGGCCGGAGGTCGTCCATGGCCTCGATGCGCGCGGCATCGGACTTGGCTTGCTCGGTCGGAGACATGGCCGCCACCGTCGAAGCGTTGGCCTGCCGCGCGAATTCGGCTCGGTTGACCGGCGTCGTGCGCACGCGCACCAGCACCGGCCGCTCCAGCGCGCCCACGTCGTCCGGGCTCAGCCCGAACTGCTGCGCGTTGTCCGCCAGCCAGCTCTTGTACTCGTGCGCCTTCTGCCCGCCGTTCTGGTAGACCCGCAGCAGCGAGATGGTCCGGGCGTTGCCGGACTCGACCAGGCCATCGGCGCCCACGATCGGCGCCCCCGTCGCGGCGTCCGCCGAGATGCCGAGCCGTGCGGGGTCCAGGCGCTGGGTGATCTGCTGCACCTGCATCTCGCTGGCCGCCCGGTCGCGTTCGCGCGGCTGCAGCTCCTGCGGGTAGGCCGGATTGCGGCGCAGATCGACGTCGTGCGACGTGACAAGGTCGCCTGCATCCACGAGGGCGTACTCGGCCCCCAGGCGCGAGCCGTTCTCCGTGGTGAAGGTGGCGGGCGCCCCCTTGCGCATGGTCGGCCAGGTGGCCGTAATGGAGTCGCGCTCGGCGCGCAAGGCGTTGACGCGCTCCGGGTCCGACTCGGCCGACATCGCGCGGTCGATCTCGTCGACGCGGTCCAGGCTCGTGAGCGCCCGCGGCGTCATCAGGGGGTCAGGCAAGGCAGCCGCCGGGGTGGGCGCTACTCCACCATCACCGGGTTCCGATGGTGCCGGGGCCTGGCTTTCGGCGAACGGCGTGCTGCCTTGTTGCTCCTGATTCTGTCCGCCTTGCCCGGCCCCCAGCAGATCTCCGGCCGGCAGGGGCGCGGCCTGTGGCGCTGGAGCCGGCGCAGCCTCGCCGTTCATGGCGCGCCACGCGGTCGACCCTCCGGCCGCCACCGAGGTCGGGCCGGCGCCGACGGCGGTTTCCACGATGGTCCGGCCGAGGTCGTCGGTGAGGCGGCGCTTCGGGTCGATCTCCTGCGCCGACAGGTTGGTGGCCAGCTTCGGCGCGACCTCCTCGAGCTGCTCGCCGGCCATCTCCGCACCGAACGACTTGACGCCCTGGCGGATGGCGGCGCCGGCGGTTGCCTTGCCGAGCAGCGCCTTCTCCAGGCCCGTCGCTCCGCCGACCAGGCCGGCAGCCCCGCCCACGGCGGCCGGCATGATGGAGCCCTGCAGGGCCAGCTCGGTCGCATCCGCCTCGCTCATGCCGCGCGCCATCATCGTGCGCTTCAAGTCCTCGAACGCTTCGCCACGCGCGCCGCCGGCGTTCATGGCCGCATTCGTTGCGGCGGCCGTGCCGACGCCGATGGCAGCCTGCGCGCCTGCAGCCAGGGGCGCCGCACGGGCCGCCAGCTGGGCAGCGCGCCCGATGCCCAGGCCGGGGATCATCGACGGGATGTTGGTGACCGCCAGCCGCGCGGCCAGCACCGGGTCGTCGTAGTACTCGCCGGCAGCCGAACGGATCTGCTCGAGCACGCCCACATCGCCAGCCTTGTCGATGCGCTCCGATGCCGCCTTCTGGCGGGCCTGCAGCTCGGCGGTCTGCTGGGCGCGCCACCAGTCCGCGTTCTCGCGGAAGAAGGCCGCAGTCTCCCCGTCAGGGCTGACGAGGTTGGGGACGGCGCCGAGCGCCGTGTTGACGCCCTCGCCTAGCCACTGCAGCGAGTTCGACGCCAGCTCGCGGGCGGCGCTGGGCTTCTCGGTTTGCGTGGTGCGCCCGGGTTGCCCTCCGGGTGAGTCCGGTACAAAGCGACCGCCAGCGGCGGTGTCTGGCACAAACGGCATGATGGCGCGCCCTCAATACGATGGCGGCACGGTGCCATGTTGGGCGCGCCGTCCATGCGCGCCAGACGTAGTGCCAACCGGTGCGAACTGGTGCGAAACACCAATCGGCACCGCGCCATGTTGGGCGCTCGGCCTCTGCCGAGGCGGCTACTTCCAGGTCCCGGTCTGACCGTTGATCGTGATCCGGTCGCCGGGCTTGATCTTCTTGGCCTTGGCTGCCGCTTCGGCTTCCGCCTCGCTGGCGAACGACGGACCCTCCGCGGCCTGCGCCCCGATCTTGGTCCAGCGGTTGCCGCTGCGCCGCCACCCCATCGACGCCATGACCGTGTCCGCGTTCTTCACCGCGTCCTCGGGTTTCTGCATCTCTTTCAGGTTGGCCTTGATGAACTCCTGGTGCGCCTGGTCCGGCTTGCTGATGATCGTCTCCAGCGCCGTGCCCAGGTCCAGCTCCTGCCCGTTGGCCTTGGCCGCAGCCACCAGCGCCCGGGCCTTCTTCACGTCAGCGGGATCGGCGCCGCCGCCGCCCTCGTTGCCGGCGCCTGTGGCCTGGGCCAGCGCGGTACTGACCTGGGCCAGCCGTGCCGCGGCCTGCGCCCGGGTGGGCTCATCGCGGGCGTTGACGACGGCCAGCTGCAGCCGCGCGAGCTCGCCCTTCAACGCGCGCTCGGGCGCCCCGGCGGCATGCGCAGCGCCGGCCCGGCCTTCCGCGCGATCGGCCCGGGCCTCGGCCTTGTCGGCTCGCGCATCGGCCTTCTCGGACAGGTTGTTGCGGAACTCGTTCTGGCTCCAGTTGTACAGGGCCATCGGATCCTTGAACGTGTT
>JACCDR010173232.1_pt1 | contig 19342 bp, 13 predicted proteins | sample 7446431 | NCBI WGS metagenome assembly JACCDR01 (sample SAMN15323443, study PRJNA562643) | freshwater metagenome | isolation source: river surface water | place: USA:Blue River Watershed | collected 2017-08-17 | reverse complement strand
TAACTGACAGTTGGTGATTTGTTTGTCTGGATGTACAAGCCTTCTCCTTAATATTGTTTGTTCCAAACACTATCTTATATACAATATAAAATGACCTCTTCTATACTAGAAGAGACAGGCTTGTACATCCAGACAAACAAATCACCAACTGTCAGTTAATCAGCATGTGACAGCATTCATACTTGATGCTGTTGTTCATTATACGCAACTCTTGCTTGATTAATTACCACTAGTTAGGAACAATTCCCATCACTCATGAGCTATCGTTTGTTCATGTATAGCAGAGTACTATCTTGATCTATCTACATTATCACTACTCATTGATAAACTGATGTTATGAGTACAGCACATGTAGCTATGCTATCATTCATCAACTATAGCTGGATGTCATTTCTATTGTAGCGATTACAAGAGTAGACTACTATGATATAGCTGAGTTACATCGCTATCACTATCACTGTTGATGACCTATACAGCAACTATAGCTGAAGCGATCTCAAGTATGAACACCCTCATTTGCTGAGGTTCGCCACACCTTTAGGTGTGCACAGCATGCATAGCAATGTAGTATGTGTAATGGGCGTAGCAGTTGTAGTGAACGCAGCATCTGTTATGATTGCAGCGAGTGATAACTAGTTGAATCACTATGTTCTGACACTACAAGTGAGATGATAACAGCACTTGGTGTAAGTTGATGTGTTATGTACTATGAACTATCAATAGCTGGATCTGAAATGAAGAGATGTTAAGAGTGACCATATGATCTATATCTTCACTAGTGATCTGTTGATGAATAGCTACTTACATGATAACATGATACGCTTGGTATTGTACCAACCAGCTGAGATATGTAATCATCATAGTACTAGTTGACACGTTGAATGACAAGTATAGATAGTGCGATCTCAAGTATGAACATCATCATTTGTAGTAGATCGCCACACCTTTAGGTGTGCACCTCATCTGCGGATAGTCGCGAGCAACTGCGATATGTGTTTTCACATGTCGCGTGAGTTGTGGTTTTTCTCTAATTGTAAATGACAACACTCACTATCATTTCATGTGATTTCAACACAAAAGTCAAAATACAACTTTGACGATAGGTCACTTTTGACCCCCCCCCCTCATGTTTGGCTACGAGTGAACCGCCATTGATCCTCGTTGGGCGTCCTTGCTGAATCGTTTTAACGGGCTCCTATTGACTTTCTAACCCGCAACGAGGATCCAACGAGGATCAAAACTCGTGTTTTTACCCCTCATAATTGGACTCCTAGATGATTGTCTAGGCAAGCTGGATCAGGCTGATACCCCCCAAACGAGGATCAACGAGGTTCCAACGAGGATCGAGTATCATGACTTTGATCCTCGTTGATCCCCGTTGGTATAGTCTCAATGCTTGACAATCAATATAGCGATTCATTCACAGGATAGATCGTTGAGACAGTACAAAAAGGATAGTCGGCTGGTATATCACATCATGATGGATCACTGCTTATCACCACCATCCGTCTTCTCGTATACCCACCTATCGTTGATTTTGATGTACTTATCAGCACGTTCATCTTTGAAGTGAGATGGCAGATCAGCTTTGGTGCATCTCGTGTAATAACCGTACGTTTTGAGTAGTTCTCGCATAACAGCTGGCTTGCCTTTAGGATAACCAGTGATCCTCCTATATTCATTGAAGAGCTCATCCATTGTTATGACGTCATATTCCCACTTCTTGTGATCAACGAACCATCGAGTTGTACAACCAATACCATAGTCCTTGATAGCCTCTTGTTTGATCTCAGTATCGAGGCACTTTGATATCTTGATTTGCTTGGTTGTGATAACATAGTATCTGTACGTCCTCTTTGCATATAACAAGAACGACTTCATCGATGCTGGTTGTAGATCACCTTTGATGTGTCTCTCCCCCTCTTCAAAGTAGTCATCCTTCATTTGCTTGCGATCGCTGTGTTCATCTTTTTCATCATCAGGATCGTATGCATACTCATTGCTAAACTCAAACACAGTTCCACGTCTATCCTTGTCTTCGAAGCGAATGCTGCCAAGATGGTTGGTTGTGAATATGTACGCTGTGTAATCGTTCATCTGGAATGAGTTTGTACCCTTGCATTCATACGTACCGATAGTACGTGTTACAAGTTGCTTGAGTGAGTCGCATTCGCTCTTATGTACAAGTCCATCAGCAGCCTTCGGTAACTCGTTTACGATCACCAACGATCGATGCATTAGCAGGTTGTTGAACTTACAGGTGATATCCTTCCATTGTAGTTCGACGCAGTACATTAGACCCATCATCTTGCGCAGATAATCAGTTATGATGTTCTTACCGGCTCCCTTGCTCTCAGAATAGAACAGAGCGAATGCACCAGGTTTAACACCACTGAAGATACCACCTATGTAGCTGATAAACCATAAATACAGCTTCTTGTTCTTCTTACATGCGATGTTGAATATATGATCTCGCATCCACTTGCAATCAGCATACAACGACTCATCCAAGCATAAGCTACCATCATCAAATTCATCTGGAACAACGATATCCCACTCTTTCCAGTAGTTGTGCGCTCCTTGTGGTCTATCGCGATTGCATGGATAGTAATCAACTGATAGATAACCGTGATCACGGGCTAATCGCCTAAACACATCCTTGAATCTGATCACCTCATCACCTGCATAACAACATTCATCTGCAACAGATGCTTTTGTGCTCGCGAGCATCTCAATCTCCATCTTGTAGCTGTTATCAACAGTGGTGATGGTTCTTGGAGGTCTACCGTTCAACACAACAGTGATCTTGTTAAGATCAGCAACCATGCGTTTGTATAGTTCGTTGCGTGGTATGTTGAATATCCTATCTGAGTACTTGAACATGAAGTCTTGGTTAGTTTTGATGGGTCGAGATAGATCTCCTTCATCGATATAGTATGGTCGTGGTTTCACTTTAGATGTTTGTGAACAGGATACAGATGTAGAGCTGCTCTCTCTACTTGAATCGTTGGTTGGTTCTTGTGATTCATCTTCACTGTAGAACTCTGCTTCTGAATCATCGTTATCAGTGGTATTCTTACTGCTTGTCTTCTTTGTGATCTTGCGAGACATAGCGTTACCTTGGTTGCTATCTTTTGTGCAGTTGTTTAATGTGTTATTCAGCGCAGACGATGATTCTCGCCAGAATAGATACGAGTTACGCAACATTGGATCATCCTTAGCTCGCCAGCAGTGATATGTGATGTATAGGAATCCTGTTTGCTTGCTCTTGTGTAGTCTGAATGCGATACCCTCACTCTCGTGTTTACGATCGCATATGTAACAAGCTCTAATCATATCAACTGCAGCGTTAACAAGAGTCATTTGTAATCCATATTGATTTACACCAGCTAACTGATACACATCCTTGCCAAAGTGCTCGTCTACTCGTGGCTTGATTACAGACTTATAGTACGCTTCAATACCATCATTTCCTAGTTGAGATGCATCATAACCACGCTTCGTATGAGGTTTAGTTCCATTCGGTCTCACATAGTGCGACAGATAGCAGTTGTGGTTATCTGTAGCGTTACGTTTCATCAAGTAATATGCGCAGTTCTCATCAACGTATGTAATGAGCCCATCGACGAATCTCCATAGCTGACCACTCGACGTTGCGTTATCAGATGAGAATCTACATTGACGACCCTCTTTCCACGAGTATGGCATTCTGAATGACTGACTAACATGATCAGTTGCATCTATCACTTTGATTCCTTTCAATCGTTCATGCTCAGCTTCAGTTATGTTCAGTTGACGAGCGCTGCGTTCAATGATCAGCTGTTGTAGTTGTTCTCGCAGGTGTTTCATCTCATAACAGTTCTCTACGATCAGATATGGGAAGACGATATGCCATGAGTGTTTGTATCCAGTTGAGCCATCATCTAACTGCTTGACACCTGATGAGTCTAAGTGTATTATATCACAGTTGATATCTATCAGTATCGCGTAGTGTCCAAACAACACTTCACGTATGAGATCTACTATTATATCCTTTAATCGCACATCAGCACCATCAATATCAAACTTGACCTTCTGCTTACGATCAGCATGTATGATCTCATGCAGATTGTATCGTATCGTTGTATCAACTATGTAATCATTGTAACACCGCTGGAAGTGATATGGATGATAGAACGCCTTAAACCCACCTTGATGAGTGCGAGTATCCACATATTCAGTATCATCGCGGATGATCAGTCGTTGTGAGTGCATCCATAGATTGGTATAGTGTCTGTTGAGCTCTAGTGTATTATGTTCGCCTTTTATGCTGGATCTGTCGTTGTTGTTCAGGTAAGGAAACGCTACGTGACCAATCGGATACTTGTTATAGTATGTTGAATCACTCGCTGGGTTAGCAAGTCTATACTCATAACTAGCTATGCGAGCTTCATCTGAGAACACGTAATCTAGTGGTTGAGAACCGATGCGAGGCTTGCTGATTGTGTTGGTTGGTATGTTGGCGTGTTGATCGTTCAACATCTAGCGGTATATGCTATACGAGCGATAGTTTCAACTTTAAACCACAGACAAAAACAAACGAGTGGTATCTTCATTGATAGTAAGCATTACGCGTCACATCAACTTGCTTACTCGTAACACAACAATGTCGATAGACTCTCGTTGCAAACAGAGCAAACGACTTCATCGACTGCTCTTGGAGATCTCCATTAAGATGTCGTTCCGCTTCTTTCAGATACGATTCTTTTGCCTGACGTATGTTCATAGGAGGACGGCATTGATCATGGATCCAGAGATCATTGAACTCGAATAACGTCCCATGCTCATCACCGTGTTCTCTCTTAACTTCACGACTATCAGGAGACATGAATATGTACGATGCACAGTCATTCATCTCGAAACTACCCACTTCGTACATCTCATACGTAGCAGTCGTACGAGTAGCTTTCTGGATGAACCTATCATAGTCACGAGTGTTGATTGTGTTCATATCTTCTACCTCATCTGCTGTGGTGGCGATGCTTGTTCTCGTTACAGGCGCAACTTCATCTTCACCATCGCTGACGGGTGGAGTGTTGTCGTTGATGTAAACAACATCTGAGTAACAATCCAGCGCCTTTGGTAGATATTTAAGCACGATGAGCGATTTACACGCTGTCTGATAGTTATATCTACGATCAACATCAGCCCAATGGGTGACATCACTGTACTCTAAACCTAGAACACCGCGTAGATATTCACTGATGAGATATCTATTATCTTTGTTATCACCACAGAAGATTACATATGTTCCTGGTTTGATCCCACTGATGATAGCACCTATCCAACACATAAGCCAAATGTAGATATCTCTGCGATCATCGCATGCGACATACAAGATATGATCCAGTATGAATTGACAATCATCATACAAGTGAAGTTCGAGACACTTCGAACCATCATCGATCTCGTGCGAAATAGACGTATTCCATCCTTTCCAGCAATTGTATGTGTTTGACGGAACAACGTATTGTCCTGGATAGTATCCGACGATCTCATAGCTACAGTAACGTCTCAATATGTTGATAACATCATCTAATCTGATGCGATGTTTTCCATCATCTGTGTAAACGCCCCAAAGACATATTATACATTCAATAGGCATGGGCGATAATATACATACGTCAGATATCATCAACTCGAACGTTGGTTCTGTAGATTTGATAACGACGAGTTTACATGCATCTTGTAGTAGACAAGTGAACACATCGACGTATGATTCAGAGAACATCTTACCATTATACTTGAGATCCACATCTACTTGCCTTTTGACCACTTTGCTGAGATCACCCTTCTTGAGATCATCTAGTACTGGTCTTTTTCTGATGCGGCGCGTAGCTAGGATAGCCTGTTGAATAGTGAGCTCCATTGATATGATCCCGATCTGTCTCTAATAGAGTATCACCACCCTCAACATCAGCGACCAAACACAAAAGACAACAACCCTCAACCCTGCTCGCAATGATGTCACCAACCCGCAACATCACCTGTATCACCTGCATTAGCAGAACAACTCCCATATCCATAGCGACCACGCATACATGCTATGCAAATAGCCAGAACCAACCAACACGTTACCACTACTATCGATACTACAACTGCTGTCTCCATATCTCTTGCTTGCAATGCTCGCAATGCTGATCTCTTATACCAGTTAGAACATCGCGATTCAACTTTCGCTCGCAACACTACAAAACAACGCTATCGCTCATTGCCATTCATCCTCGCTCACAACGTCGCTAACATACGCCGACCCATCCTTGCTCACAATATCATCATCACCCACATCTGTTAGCTCAGCGCGCTTACGAGCCAACTCACTTTCATAGTATGCGAACAACTCCTGCTGATATCTATAATCGTACTGCCATTGCGATCTAGTACACTGAATGCCATTGATATAGTACCATTCGCCACGTTCACTCCCTAGCGCACGTTCACTACCAGGAACCATCGGCTGGGATGTGAACTTAGCGTTCCACAACTTCTCAGGCGAATCAAGCTCAACCAACTCACCACGTGGTTCCACCTTCTTCAGTTCGCAGTACCTGCTATGATTGCGATGTTCGCTATACTCGCTATGATTGCGATACTCGCTACGATACTCACTATGGTGCCCACCATGATACTCATTATCAATATCAACTTCTATATCGCGCACTCTGCTCATCATACAGCTCACTGGATCTCACTTACAACTACAACACCGCAATTCAACTTTGCAAGATGATCAACTTACATCAGCAGTGAGACAACGCAGGTTGACGAACGACGACGTAGGTTGACGAACGACAAAAACACATAAGCGTGATGGTGAGCTCTTACTTACTGCTCACTTCATCTTGTAAGTTGCGCAGTTCACCTTGTTGGTTGCGCAGTCCTTGAACAATCATCAGTTGACGATCGATCGCATGTTTAGCTATGTTTGCAAGACGAGTGGGATCATTGATATCATTGATTGAGCTAATGACACTTGCATACTCCCGTTCCGCACGTCGTTGTTCAGCTTCAAGTGCACGTTGCTTAGTAACACTATCTATGGTACTGTTGAGCTCTTCTAACTCTCGTAGCTTGTTAGTTCGCTGTTGTTCTAGCGCTGTGAGTGAATAACCAGCTGTGTTAACACGGGGTGCTAGTGTAACAGCTAGACCAGATGCGCTCGCATGTGTTACATTCACAGGTGATGCGTTCGATGCGTTCGTAGATGATGTAGATGCGCTTGCATAGTTGTATTCCGGACCAAGTGCTGTTGTACTTATACCACGCGCCGATCGCTCGTTGTTTGGCGATTCAGCAGTTGTAGATTGTTGATTGCGTTTATTGAGATGATCTTTAACCTTATCAATAGCTCGAACAGCATCATCAAGAGTGTACTTTGGCTTATCTTGCGATTGCAGCGCTTGTTGTAGTGCTTGGTGTGATTGCGTCGCAAGCGAGGGTGATGGCATCGCAAGCGAGGGTGTTGACATACAATATGACATAGCTGAGTTGTTATCGTAGGTTATATACTCGATGGAGAGTAGAGATTCAATTTTATATCACAGCAGTATCCAGTGATCGCATCATTGAATACATTAACTCACACACGGCGTATAACAACACCTCCTCAAGCGGTAGTGTGTCGGTAGTCCACGCATTGTTACATATACAGATTGATGATGAGTTACAGTTTCACATTGTGATGTGTGATTGTTAGTTACATGTTATCAAGCGGTAGTATATCGGCAGTCCTATCATATATAACAAGTGAGTCGACAATGGAGTTCATCAACTGAGCTCCGCACATTCAACATTGACAACATCTCGTCAAGCGGTAGTATATAGGTAGTCCACATATCACTACATATGCGACTAATAATGAGTTGCAGTTTCGCGTTATGATGTGCGATCACCAGTTACATACTTGTCAAGCGGTAGTATATAGGTAGTCCATATATTGCTATGTATGTTGATCTACAATCGACGATGATACTACATACTATACGCGCAACATTGACAATGCCTCCTCAAGCGGTAGTATATCGGTAGTCCAATCATACATAACAAATAAGCTGATGATGAAGTTCATCAACTGAGTTCTATACGCACAACATCAATACATACTTGTCAAGCGGTAGTATATAGGTAGTCCACACATTACTACATATAGTGACTTATGCTCAACGACGAAACTATCGATTCCACATGCGAGATTGATAACACCTCCTCAAGTGGTAGTATATCGGTAGTCCACACATTACTACATATAGTGAGTTATGATCAATGATGATATCGCATACTACACCCGTAACATCAATACATACTTGTCAAGCGGTAGTATATGGGTAGTCCATCATGTCATTTAGATATATCCATGATCCACATCAATGGAAGCACCACTTGAAGAGATACGCAGAGTTAAGATCTCAAACTGCGTGATACCTATATATGGAGCAACTACATCTCCACTGTTTGATGCAACGTACATAGCATACATACTAGGGATGCAAAATCATAGAACCACAACACGATTCTTCTCTTCTGCAGAATACATAGTTGTGTGTATACGTAACAACAATCGTTCGCATCGAGCAGGTGTGCTAACATTAGCTGGTCTGAAGCGACTAGTACTATCGCGGGGTGTTAACAAGCTAACAAAGGCCATTCTCAAGTGGATAGCGTTAGTAGAGGATGCTCTCACTATTGAGGTAGCTGGCTATGATGAACAAACCCCATCTGAACTAGACGAAGCGAATCAAACAATAGCGGGCCTACAAAATGAACTATACCAATCGCAATCTGACATCATATCAAAGGATAGCGATATAACAAGACTCAACAGAGAGAACGAACAGTTAAAGATGCAATTGCAATCACAGCAACGCGATATCGCAAACGAACATAAGGACATCGAGATAGCAAGGCTCAACGATGCTCTATTGAAGAGCGACGAACAGAACCAACAGTTGAACCACCTGATGAATCAACTACAGCTCTTTCAATGTGAGAATGACACTGCGAACGTGCAGTTGAGAACAGAACTAGCTGATGTCATAGCTAGATCTAGATCGTTCCGATCAGCCATTGTCAAAGCTAAGTCTACGCACAGCGGTATCGTAGCAGCATTGCGAGATCACGATCCTATATAATACACCGAGCGATCATATGTTCATAGTGCTATACTCATGATGCTATACTCGCAGTGCTATCCTTTTTGTCAGTTCACCTGCGAGGTCTGTGAACAGAGAGACCTACTACCTGATGTTGCGACATAGCGGTCCATCATGCTACCATTGTCACACGCTAGCTGGGTATCCATCGAACATCAACTCACATACTAGCCATCTACGCTCGATAATGCGCTCTACATACGCGCATGTGAGCATCAGCTATGTCGACATATGAACTCATCCCATCAACCTGCAAACAGTATCGCTTCGCGGGTACAACAGCGCATTCTGAGGACCGCATCACCCCTTTAGGGGTGCACATCATACGCAGTATGGGTTACATAGTATAGCGAGCGATAGCGAGATGAACAAGTTGAATATAGACACATCTCGTCATATACAGAAGATATGATAGCGGAAGACATGATAGCAGTGAGTAGCGATAGCGTGCGAACGAGTGAAGTGAACGATAGCGGAACGAGCGTTCCGAATAGGGATGCGAGTGAAGTGAGCGATAGCGTGCGAACGGAAGATATGAACACAGTGAGTAGCAATAGCGCGCGAACGATTGAGATGATTGCAGGTGATATGGTTATAGATGATGTTGTTCAGTTGATATGGGAGTGGTTGGATATGAGGACGCTCATATACTTTCAATCGACATGTCGTAAGCATAGAACGTTCAGTATGAAGAAGTACAAGTACTACACGTTGGCTCAGATATGTATGGTCGGATCTTACGTTGATCTAGTTCATTATCGCGGTACTAGAGAGTTTGCGATGTTGTCGATGAGCGATACATTTGTTGATGTTGTTGCTGGATGGATGCTATTCTGCATTAGGCGCGATAACCCACGATTCTGCGATGCGCTGCTGTGGGTACTGTTATTCAATGACGATAGGGTTGACGAGTTGAACTATGACGAGTTGTATGATGCTGCGATCACATGTTGTATAAACCCACTCAGTCGTATGTCGCTAGCGAAGCTGTCATTGGTGCATATGTTGCCTACACGTGGCAATGCATACAATGCAGCTCTACTCAGAGTTAGTGCTTCTTGCTCGCAAGGGAGTATAGCAGTGAGCGATAGCGGGACGAGCGTTCCGAATAGGAATGTGAGCGAAGTGAGCGATAGCGTGACGAGCGTTCCGAATAGGAATGTGAGCGATGTATGGTACTTGTGTGAACACAGCGATCACAGCAATGAATCACAGTTAAGTCGAACACGTGCAAATGTAGGGTTGTTGAGTAAGCTAGTGAAGTTCGATGATGTGCTACTGTTGAATCGCTGGTTATCAGTGATGGGTTGCGGTTCACTCAGCAACATCGCTCACGATGACTACGCCATGTTATGGAAAGCTGTTGTTAGATACGATGCTATTAATGTAGCTCGTGCTATGGGTAAGAAGGGTTCATCACTCAGCGATTGTGGAGTTGCAGTGAATGCAGTGAGTAGGTTAGTGAGCGAGTGGGATACTATCAAGTGTAGCATTGATTATAACGATTGCTGTGGACATCGTTCTATTGCAGATATGGTTGCGATGGTAGATTACGGTGGTGATCCGCAGTTGATGTTAGAATGGTACTTGATCAGCGCGAGTATCGGCAGTTTGAATCCGAGTCACAGAATAGTAGAGTTCATCCATCATTACGATCTGCAGCTATCTGTTAGCGATGCTCAACATGTGATTAGGAAGTGGGGAGATGGTATACATAACTCAGTGCCTAGCTGGGTGATCGACGAGCTGAAGATAGTTGTTAATCAGAGAACGTGTGTTGAGGATAGAGAGCGGCTATATCAGCTCGCATGTGATGTTGTGAACGAGCGCGATTGGGAAGTTGCGATGTTAGAGTGTTGCAGTCATTGGATACCTCGCGATGATGCTGCGAATGATAGGTTATGCATACGTAGAGATGCACTGATTGAGCGATTCAAGCAGTTGTGCAAGTTAGCCACAGTGAAGGGTAAGATAATGATAGCTAAGCGGATGTTGACGTTGATGTCGCAGTTACTGAAAGACGATACGATGCGATCCGCGATTGCAGCACTTGAACGTGAGACTGCAGGAGTTGGTGTTGTTGGTGTTGTCGGTGGTGTCGGCGTCGGAGTTAGCTATGCGAACGTACGTAAGCACTTGCGGTTGTGAGGAGTAGTGATCGCTAAGGATGAGTTGACGGTAAGCGAAGTGATGTTTGTTTTGTGTTGCTGGATGATATGTTGCTGGGTGGTATGTTGCTGGATGATATGTTGCTGGATGGATGGCAGGTGTTGTTATTGCGAGCAAGGATGGGCGATGTTATGGATATCATTATAGACAATACACAAAAGAGATTATACCTGCGTGCAAACAAGGAATATGAGTGATATAAATCAACAGATCGTGTTACTGGACGACGTTATAACGTTAATACTAGAATGGGTTACGATGCGAACGCTGATGTACTTCAAATCCACTTGTAAGAAGTACTATATACCAGCAAGTGGATATACACAGTTAGAAGATATATGTAAGCATTCTTCGTTCAGTGATCTAGTGTTGTATCAGCAGTCAGATGAGTTCGCTAACATGACGAAGGATGATTTGGAGATCATGTGCGTTAATTGGATGCGAGAATGTATCGAAAGCTACGATCCTAGGTTCTGTGATGCGATTAACTGGGTGTTGTTACAACGAGCACCGCTTTCACATGCATCATATCAAGATCTATACACGGCAACATCAATATGCATGTATTATGATGTGCGACAAATAGAGATGTTACCACCAGCTGGTGAAGACTACAATATAGGGCTACTAATAGCTAGTAACTGTTGTCATGATGTTAATAGAGCCTGGGAGTATTGTGAACTACGAGATAGATCATCGCAGTATGTAATATCTGTGGATGTGGAAATCAGCTTTCTTATGTTGATCGAGTATGACGACGTTGAGTTGTTAGATCAGTGGCGCGATATGATGGTTGTAAAGCACAAAAGACACTTGACTCGGTTGATATGGAGAGTCGCTGTTATACGTGATGCTGTTAACATACTCAACTCGTTGAGTGATGCTGAGATAGCAGCTCCAACTACTCGTAACGAGTTCACGATTGATTGGGACTTCTACAATGTGATACGAGTGGCTAAACTGACGTCACAAGACGTACATATCGAACCTCTCTTACATAAGATGTATTGGCTTATGTTGACTGGTCGCGATACTAATCATCCAGATCTACCAGTGATGCTTGATGATGATATGGCTGAAGTAGCTAGCAGTTGCACTGATGATGATCTTGTACGATTGTACAGATTGAGCTGGTCATATACGAATGTGACACAGTGGGAACTAGCTATACTGCGAACTCAGCAACATAGGAGAGTTGGTGATGCATGTATACCACGAGAGATATTGATGCATCGAGCTGAAGTAGTGCTGAGATCGATGTATATCCAACGAATAAATAAAGACAAGTGTATTGATATAATGGATACGATACGATCGTTGATAGGCGACACAGATTGTCGTGTTGCTGGTAAACGTGCTAGAGAATCAAAAGAGTACCCGTTACCGACAAACTATCACATCTACATGATGACCAGCTTACCTAGTGAACTTGTGAGCTTCAACGCTTATCTGAAGCGCTATTTACCGCACAGAGACATCTTCTGATGATTGACGAACGTAAATAGACAAAAAGGAGCTACAGCTCAACAAATGAGTGGTGTTAACTGTTGCCTTACTACAACGCTATCTATTTTGTGCGTTGTCTCGCATTCTTCGCATCTCTAGCATATCGTCTGTGCTTCACATTAATATCGATCTTCGATTCTTCATACTGAGTGATCGAGCTCAACGTCTGACTCTTCATCTGTTGTTGAAAGCGATATATCTCGTCAGTGGTGAACACTTTGCCGATATGATACATAGAAGGGTCTGCTGGATGGTAATATGACGTTCGTAACAGCGACCTAACTGCTTTAGCCCGTTTCAAGGATTCAAATTGATATGCGACGATGAAGGTGGGGGTTATGTCGTTCTTGTTGAGTTCGCACATGATCTTGAATAGCTGCAATCGTAGTGGTTCTGTGGTGATGTCACACTTATACACATCTGCTCTTACATGTATCAGGTATAAACACGGTCCAGTGGTATCAGGTATAGTGTTAAGGTGCGTGTTTAAGATCTCTTTTGATGGTAGGTTCGCCAACGAATATGACTGTTGCGATGATGGGTTAATGAAAGGACGTATTGATAACTCAATACGTGTTGGAGCTATTGATACTGCTTTGCGAGCTATGTCACGACCCATGTTGTGTTTCTTCGTTCTTATAAATGACTCTTCAAACTCCTCAATCCCATCTTCATCTAGCGAGTTATCATCACAAGATATATGATCCATTGTTATAGTTATTCGGTTGGGTACAGGGTCAACATATGTTGAGTTGCTGTATGTCGAGTTGGTAGATGGAGTTACGGTCTTTGTCGTAGTTGGTGATTTAGTAGCAGGTTGAGTAGCAGGTACTGTAGTTGTGTTATTGCTCTTGATAGATGTTGGTGTCACGTTGACTATTGCTGGCTCACCTTTGACGTATCTGTCGATGCTCGCTAGCAGCTCACTGCACATGCTCTGCATTTGCGTTGATTGACTGGCTTTCTCTATCATCTTACGTAAACCGGACATCGTAACTAGGTGAGGTGGTCGTCCTTTCGTTTTAGAACCCACATATGCAGAGATGATATCAACGTTAGGTATAAGTGTGATCTTCTTCTTTGTTCGTTCTGATAACCCTAGAACAGATATAACAGAGCTCTCTTGTAAGAGCGGGGCTTCTTTTGTTCCGTACAGAGATAATGAGCGACCGCTGAATAGAATGATATGTAATGGTTGTACGACGAGCATGTTGCTGGTATGATATCAGAATTGATGTCTTTAGATGGTATACCTATAGGGAGACTTTTCCTACAACTGTAAATTAAATAACCCCTATCATATACATGATCCCCTCCCCAACAAATGATGGAATGTGCAGCGATAGCTATGTTCTGTTGATGAACGATGATTAGATGCTATGTTGTGATTGCTATAGTAGTCATAACCATTATGTAGGAAAATAAGACTTCATACTTATCAGCTAGCTATACAATATATAGCGTCATGTTAGCAACATGCTCAGCAGGGGCTATGATGGACTCTCGATTATCGAGTAGTCAGATGATCATCATATCCAGCTGTTCCCAACTAACAGAGCTATGATAGTGATGTTGTAGGATGAGCTGACCGTCATCGATGACAGCTATGATCAGCAAAAGAGTACATTCTGTAATAGCTGAGTTATATTTTTACATCATCAATGATGAATAGCATCATCAGAAGTTGCATTGATTTCTGACAAGAGTTGGTGTTGTTGATGTTGCGACACATTCTTGTCAGAAAAGTGGGATTAATGTATTACTACCATAATACAGCTACTGTTTTTGACCGCTGCTTGTCGGAAAAAGACGACTCTTCTGCGAGATTGCATGATGATCTTTGATACGTATCATACGGGACAATACTGGATTCGGCTGAAACTGCGAATCAGCGATCATCTGACTCTGAAAACAGCGTGCTATAATGGGTCGCAATTGCTATTTGGGCTGGATATCAGCATCATTCATATCCAAGAATGATGAGTCATCGGCACAATTCATCATGTTGATGACCTCGGATCACATCGATGAGTGTCACTGTTTCAAGTTGAGGGACATGCGATGGTCCAACTAGAATGATATCATAGCTGAACATATATTATCTAGCGCCCCTAGCATTCTATTAGGACCTTCAAAAGGCTCATTGAACTCTCTTTTGAGGACGTATTAAAATGATACACTAGCTAGATTGATCATTCTACTATGATCTAGCAATCATCTGGGGGTTGGTAGATGATGGATGTGTATTGATGCACCTTACTTTTCTGACAAGAACGAGTGATCTCATCATGATGAAGACTCAATGTATTAATCGACACGCTCAGTTGATATCGATATGAGGGTAGATATGCCGCCACAATCGCCCTATGAGTCCATTCATACTGTTCTTATAGTTGAAGCTCAAATGTATACTTGCGAGTCTTATTACGAGGCCTAGCATTTTACAACATCGCTGTCTGAAAAGGGATATGAGTGATGATGAGACCTGGCTCGATAACGACCTCCAAAAGTGTCTCGAATTGTGTTATAGAGAGATGTCTCATGTTGACTTTGTTGTTCCAGTTGAGCCCGATTGACGATTGAGCTGGATCTCGAGCATAGACGGGCTCTTATAACAGATACTCGCTGCCGGTAAATACAAAAGTAGATCCTCACGGTCTCATCTCTGGATTATGTAATTATCGTCACTTATGTTTGGTCATGCCGACAGTGGACTCAACATCATCAGAATGAGTTGTTGATGTTGAAGTCGACACATTTGTTGGATTAATAACACCTTCAATATGTGATCGCGATATCACAGTGAACACACTATCATCTCGCTTAGTCCGCATATATCCATCTCGTATCACACACAACCACTGTTCTGTGAGTCGACCATTTGTATTCGTGGCAGTAGTTGTCTTCATCATAGTCCCCACATGTTGAGGTGCGGCACGCTGCATTACATTAGTATGATTGCATGTATTCCTTGTAACTTGCAACACAGCTCCAAGCGAACCAGGATGTAACGATATCACTATACTTACGATGTCTGGTGTGATCACTATCGCAGGTGTCGTATTCATTGTTGTATTCATTGTATTCACTCGCACGCTATCGTTCACTTCACTACGTTTGTTCACTTCACTCACTGTATTCGCAGTTGAAGATGTTGTACTCGATGGAAGTGCTAACTCGCAAGTGAAGCTAAACTCAACATGTCGTAACTGCGATATCGTATAACCACCCAACAACCACTGGCGCTCATCAACCGGTGTATTAGATGATATCCCAGTTGACATCTCAGATGGAGTATCACTCTGCATTCTCAGTAGATGTGTTTGTAGCTGATCCATCAAGTTAGCTTCGTGATATGGTTTATGAGTAGAGCAACAGCAGTACCGCGATTCACTGAGGACAATTGGTATTGTGTGCTCGCGTGTTATCTGGTTCGCTGCGAGTTGGTTTACAACGAGTTGCAGACCATAGCTCTTGTACTTATCCAACACGCTCTCTATCTTAGCTATGCAACCCATCAACAGATTCTGCACCACTGGTTTGACTGTCAATCGCATTATCTCCATGTCCTTGAATAGCTTCTCTGGTATGAGTGGTAGGTGAGTTTCCTCAATTATCAACTCAACCAACGACATCAGTATCGATGGATCGTGCAAATGTAGATCGACATCACTATACCTGTTCTTCAACACCCACACTATGAGCTCTCTTGTTGAGCCAAGCGCATCATACCATGACACTCTAGTAAGCGGTATCGCTCGTACACTATCTATGTTAGCTGTATTCACTGTATTCATCTATGACAGATGTGATGTTGTGTATATGATAGTGGAGTTGTTGTATTCAACTTTCATTGCTAGATTCACTGCGCTGTTCGCTCGTTTACTACTCACCCGTTGGATTCACTGCGGGGTCCGTCGAATAGAGAGCTATCATACGGTAACATATGTCCCAGCAATCCACCACCTGCTCAACCAGGGACCCTAGCAACGACGCATGAATGCAACCAATGACAAAGACTGTGAATGACAAAGACGATATGCACGATACGAAGGATGGCGAACGACGTGGTAGTACAAAATAGCAACATACGACTAGCAGTACAAAACACCAAGATACAACGCGTCCTCACATGATAGCACAAGTAGCTGGATCATGTCCTATCTCTCGTTCTCTGAAGTAGTCTCTTACGAGTATTGTTGTGATGCTATCGTTGAGTGCTGTTGGATCTGCGACATCGTTTATCATGTTGTTGATTCTGTCTCTTCGTATCACACTGCATATGCGTTCGTACTGTTGTCTAGCACGTGTCAATCGAGCTAGTTGTTGTTCGCGTGATGGTTCTACGCTGTGTCTGTATAGATCTATGCGATCGTGTATCTCACAAAGCATGAACTGGTTCATCGTAATGACGTATATCACGTATGCAATCACACTATCAAACATACAAAAGAGAATACTCAGCAGCTATTCTTCTTGAGTGCAGCGATCTGATCGTTGAGTTCCTTCACCAACCGAGCAGAGATATGAACGCTGAGAGTGTGTAGATGATCTGGATTGGTGATCTTATCTATGCTTGCAAGCGTATCACTCAACAGCTTTCGTTCTGCGGTCTCACGTTGTTGCTGAGCTACCTTCTCTTCTTCCTTCTTGAGTGTCGCATTAAGGTCGTCTATGGTCTTTTGGTTGATGAGTATCTGAGCTTTGATTGCGTCGATGTTGTTGTTAGCCATCAGGTGTTATATATACTACTAGAGTCCCCGATATTCAACTTTATATCAGTGCGATACACCGGTGTGATACGAAGGGTCGATACGAAGAGGCTATACGTAGGGGTAGTGTGATATGGTTGGACGAGCTGAAAGTTGAATAGTGGTACTCTAAGTGTAATAAATGAACCCTGATAACCAACCATCAATCGACGACCACTGTGATGAGTGCTGGGATAACTACTGCATCTATCAACACAGCGCAACACGATATCATCTTGGCTATGCGCTCTGCCCAATATGCAGAACGAGCAAACGAGCAGAAGATGAGCAGGTAGAGTTGGATATATACGAGTTTGAGTAACAACACATACAGAGTACACGATGGCTATCATCGTCGTTGCGACGTGAGTGTTGTTGATGAGAGAATGAACGGTATCTCTTTTTGTCCGACGTATCACACACGATCATCTAGATCCACTTTCATGGGGACAAAAACACCCATCAAATGAAACACTCTGATACGGAGACAACACTGATTGCTGAGGTCCGCCACCCCTTTAGGGGTGCACAGCAATAGGATCAAATGATGCAGTACGATGATAAACGCATGTAACGCAACATGTGTGATGCGATATGATATAGGCAGCATAAGCATGCAATCATAACTGCGCATAGATCGATATGTTGATTACGTGAAGGAGTAGTTCGCATATCCAGTGTTGATACGCACTTGTTGGCCTACAGTGAACGAACCAGATAGTGGCGACCATGATATCGTTCCGCTTGATGAGATGTTCATCAACCCTATTTGGTTTGTACCATCTATAAGCATGAAAGCGGCTAGAGCTGATATCGTTGTTGGTGGGAAGAACGATGAAGGTATAGTTGTGCTGAGCCTGACACTGTTATTAGCAGTTACGGTGTAAGGCCCACCTAATGCTCTATACGACAGAGTGATCATGTTGTTGATTCGCGTGAGTTGTACTTGCATGAAACTAACAGTAACGAATGCATCAGCAGATGCATATGTTGCTGAACTGTCAGCGAATGTGCTAATTGTACCACCACCAACACCGAGTGTACCAGCGACTGTTGTTGTTATACCACTCCTGCCGATACCTACTGATGTTGTGAGACTCGTACCTATGTTGACAGCCCCACCTGTGATACCTTGATTTATGAAGATGGTGCCTGATGCAGGTATGAGGTTCATACCACTTGAGTTAGTTCCGATGACCATCGTACTAACTGTACGTGCTTGCACAAGATCAGTACTGATACCGTTTGCATCGAATCCCTGAGGTCCACTGTATGTTGTGACAACACCAGAACGCCCTATGCTAATTGATGTTGCGCGTGCGCTACCGATGTTGATTGCACCACTACCACCAACTGCTTGATCGATACTGATAGTTCCAGTTGCTGGTGCGAGTGTTAGACCTGTTGAGTTAGTACCAACTACCATTGTTGTTGCTGTGCGTGCTTGCACGAGATCAGTAAGAACACCCTCAATGAACAAATGCGTACCTTGATGTGTTGTCGCAACACCAGTTCTACCAATGAAGATACCAGTTGAGAGAATAGTACCTATTCCAATAGTTCCACCCGCACCTCCTTGATCAACAAGAATAGTTCCACTTGCTGGAGATAACGTTAGACCACTTGCATTAGCACCAATAGCCATAGTCGTAACAGTGCGAGCTCTCATAACATCGCTATCGACACCATTACTGAACACTTGAGTACCCTGTTGTGTTGTTGTTACAC
>JACCDR011032155.1_pt1 | contig 19343 bp, 24 predicted proteins | sample 7446431 | NCBI WGS metagenome assembly JACCDR01 (sample SAMN15323443, study PRJNA562643) | freshwater metagenome | isolation source: river surface water | place: USA:Blue River Watershed | collected 2017-08-17 | reverse complement strand
CGGCCTGCAAGGCTGAAGAACTCAGATCTTCCCGCCGCCTGCGGGCCTACGCTATCCTGCGAGCCGTTACTAGATCCCATCCAGAGAGGTAGAGATGCCCACTCCCATCGACGTCATGGCCTCGGCCGTCGAGGATGAGCTCCAGAAGATCGCCCAGGTGAAGAAGGCGGGTTGGAAGCCAAAGCCTCGTGATGCGGCGCTGGTTCTCGGTAGTGGTGCTGTGGCGCTCCGGGGCCGCCAGGCCCTCGAGGACCACCGCAATGGTCGGCTGATGCGTAAGCAGCAGCAGGGCTACTAAGAAGTGCGGTTGCGCTTCTACAGGTCGTTCGCCACCGAGCTCATGAAGCTCGCGACCGTCGATCGCTTCGGCATGGTCGCCGGAGCGCATGATCTTAAAGCCAAGACCAAAATCGACGAGCCCTACCAGGGCGCTCGCGACTATGCGGTGGCGGCTGGCAAGGGGGCGCTGACCGGTGCGGCGGTGGTCGGTCTGGCCGACAAGATGTCCCGCAAGCCGTTTGCCAGGGCCAAGCACTACCGTACGGCGGCCGGTCTTGGCGCTGGCGGGATGGTCGTCGACCGCATCTACCGACACCATCAGGCCAAGCAGCAGGCCGGTCACGAGAAGAACGCCATGATCGACAACAAGGCCGGTCTGGGTTCTTTCCGCACGCCGGCTGTGTCCCTGGCCAACTCCAGGAAGACGGGAAAGATTCAGGCGTCTGCCCCTCGTCTCGGTTTCCGCGCCCCCAAGGCGCCGTCTATCTGACTCAGGAGAGCCATGTTCACCCGCGACTTCTACATCGCCACTCTCGAGAAGCGGGCTGCTGAGGCGGCTCCTGCGGACAGCGTCGAGCTCGCTTCCAAGCAGCGCGATGAGATCGTGACGGAGGATCGGTCCACGCTCAAGGGTCTGTTCGACACCGCCAGCAATGCGCAGAAGGACTCCACTGCGCTGGCCTCCAAGCTCTTTCCGAGTAAGGCCAAGGACGTCGACAAGCAGTCGGGCAATCCGATGATGAAGGTGGCCCGCGAGCTGTTCAACCGGGCCTGGCCTCACGTCGAAGACGGGCTGATCAAGACCGCGTCTCCGGCGTACCGCGAGGTGGCCTTCCGCTCGTTCTACAGCGAGCTCGAGAAGCTCGCTCGGAATCAGCTCCAGGACCTCGGAGTTCGACAGGGGGTTACCCAGCGGCTGGCGGCCAACAAGGTCTGGGACATCAGCGGGCAGAAGCCTCCGATGCCCGCCCTGGCGCCGGCGGTCCAGAAGATGAGGGAAAAGGCGAGTCGGCCCGGCCTCCTTGGTCAGGTCCTCAACCGCTTCCGTGGATGATGTCCGCCAGGCATGACGACTGCTTTGAACATCGAGGCTCTCGACGAGTTCCTTAGCTTCTACAAGGACGCCGCAGCGGCGTCGAAAAAGAAAAAGTCGACGACGCCAAAGGCGCCAAAGGCGCCGGCCTTCAAGCCGATCGAGTTCCCCAAGAACAACGATCTCAAGAAGACCCAGAAGAAGGAGCTAGAGCTCTGGCATCACTGGAACGACAACGGGCGAAAGAAGGAGCACCTGACCCCGCTGCTCAACTCCATGAAGCCACTGATCCAGAAGCACGTAGGTGCCTGGCGAGGGGTTGAGATTCCGAGCTCGACCATCCACAGCGAGTTCCGCAAGCAGTTCGTGCAGGCGGTCAAGACCTACGATCCGAGCAAGTCGGCGCTCAACAGTTGGGTCCACAAGAACCTCTTGAAGGGGACCAGGTATCTCAAGAAGTACCAGAACCTGGGCAAGATCCCAGAGGGTCAGATCAAGCTCATTACGCCGTACAAGAAGGCCTACGAGCACCTGACCAACTTGCACGGATTCGAGCCTGACACCAAGACCATCGCCGATCACATGGGGGAGCCGGTCAAGCGCATCGCCCAGCTTCAGAAGGAGCTCCGCAAGGACAACTCGGCTTCGGGCTACAGCCGGATGAAGATGGAGGACCCGGCCGAGATCTACTCGCCCAAGGAGCTCGAAGCTCTCCACATGATCAAGTACGACAACCGTCTGTCGACTGAGGACCGGACGGTCTACGAGTACACCTACGGACTCAATGGTCGGCCACAACTGGCGCCTGGGCAGATCTCCAAGCAGACCGGTATCCATCCATCCAAGGTCTCGCGCATCCGCACCAAGCTGAAGGGCGTCCTGCAAGAAGCCCTCGAGGTCCTCTAGGTGGCGGATGCAGTCAAGAGACTGGAGGAGCTGAAGACGGCGGCGGCGGAGTATTTCGCGGCCGAGAAGAAGCGTCTCAACAACCAGTACTCGTTCTTGGACGCCATCTCCAAGAAACGTGGTGGGACTGTCGGGCTACAGGACGCCAATGCGGAGGGGGCGTCCAAGATCCTGGTCGATTCCATCAACGAGTACTTGGGTAGACCGGTCGCACCGAAGGAAGAGGCCTAGGTGCCTCGCCAGTTCCCCGACAGCCTGGTGACCTGGAACGCAGCCTTCCCTACGGTGCCGGCGCCGATCTCTCTTTGGCCCTGTCAGGACGCCAACGGCCTGGCCGACGTCATCGGAACCGCCAACCTCACGGACCTGAATCGAGGAGAGACTTACCAGCAGACGGGGGATCCGTTCGGACGCTTCTCGGTCGGCTTCAGCAACATCACGGCCCACATCCGAGCGGCGAACTCGACGGTCCTAAACCAGACCACCGGCAACTTCTCTGTCTACTTCCGTTTTGGCTACAACGGCTTCCCGTCGAACAATGGCCACGTCTTCATGAGGAAGAAGTCGTCGAGCGCCGGGACCAACGGATGGAACGTCAGCACCAACGCCTCCGGCAACATGCTTGGGATCATCGACACCCCGGCTGCTGCTGGGACCACGGTGACTGTCCTCCAGAACTTCTGGGTCTCTGGTTCTTGGCACGATGTGATCGTGGTGTATGACCGGGCCTCCACTCTCTCGATCTACACCGATCTCGGCGACATCACGGGGAGCATCGCCGCGCACGCCGGCTCGTCGGTCTCGGATGCGACGCTGTTCGGCTTCGGCGATACGAATGGCAACCTCAACTCAGCCGCCCGTGTGCAGTACAGCTACGGAGGCTTCTTCGACTACGCCCTCAGCGCGGTCCAGGTCGACAAGGTCCTCTTCCGAACTCCCGATTCGGCCATCGACAACAGCCTCTTTCGAGGGTGCTTCCGCAGTGTCCAGCCGGTGAGGGCCTAGCATGTACCCGCTCAAGCAAAACGCCGCCATCTCGATTCTGTTCTGGGCAGGAGACATCTCAGGGGTCGCTGTCACGGGCAAGACCGACGGCCAGTGGACCAAGAGCATTTCAAAAGGCGGAACGACTGGTGCGCTCAGCGCCATGTCAGTCACCGTCTCGGAGTGCTCCAAGGGCTGGTACGCCTTCACGCTCTCGAGCTCGCATTCGGACACCTTGGGCGTCCTCTCGATGAGCTTCGAGTGCAGCGGTGTTCTCCAGGTCAATTTGCAGTTCCGGGTTCACGCCAACCTGCCCGACGACTTGGCCACCTCCATCTCGGCCTTGGCGACGTCGATCTCGTCGCTTTCGACTGCCATCACCAACCTCAACACCAAGCTCGGAACCCCGGCGGGTGCTTCGGTCTCAGCCGACGTGGCGGGAGTTCTATCGAGTGTCTCGGCGGTCAGCACCAAGCTCGGGACTCCAGCGGGAGCATCTGTCTCGGCTGATGTCGCGGCGGTCAAGTCCGATACGGCCGGAGTCGCAACGGTCAACAGCAAGCTGGGGACGCCGGCGGGCGCTTCGGTCTCGGCTGACATCGCAGCGATTCAGACCAAGCTCGGGACCCCTGCTGGCGCGTCTGTCTCAGCCGACATCGCGGACATTGCCAGCGGTCTCGATCTCACTCCAGTCACCGACGCCATCGCCGATGTCTCGAGCGATCTCGCTGCGGTCAAGGCAGTGGTCGATGGGACCGGAGCCGATGTGCAAGACCTGCTCGACGAAGCCTTCGGGCGCTGGAAGGTGCAGGGGTCGCAGATCATTCTGTACCGTGCTTCAGCGGTCAACACGCCGTGGAAGACGTTCGACCTTCTCGATGACAGTGGTTCTCCCTCCGGGGTCCGTGTCTTCGAGCGTGTGCCGGGGGTATAGAGATGGCGATTCCAGCGCTCGAGAAGACCTGGCAACACACCGGCGGGCAGCTCGTCACGGCGTCGGGTAACTCGCTGACGGACAACCGGACGGTCTTGCTCGGCATGGTCAACGCCATGCTGGGGTTCGCGAGCAGCCCTTGGACGGTCATCGCTTCGGCTGGTGGGTCGAGTCCTGGTGCCGTCGTTGCCGGCTTCGATGGGGTGAATCGCTGGACCTCCATCACCCAGCTCACCTACACCACAACCTCCGGCAACCACTCGTGGATCGTTCTTCAGCAGTCTGGGATCAACGCCAAGACCCAGCTCTGTATCGACCTGCTCTCATTGAACGCCAGCAACTCGTCAACCGGTCTTCAGCTGCGGATGCATATGTCCCCGGCTCTTGGATTTGGGGCAGTCAATGGCGGTACTGACGGAACGGCCGCTCTCAAACCGACCGCCCTCGACGAGTTCCCGCTTCACGACAATGCCTCGAACCGCAACTGGTTGGTCGGTGGAACGACCACGACCAACGTCAGTCGGAACTACGTCTGGTACGGCATGCAGTCGACCGACGGGCAATGCACTCGGTTCTTCGTCCGTCTGCCGTTTGCTCTGACGAGTGGCAGCTCGCCGCCCAATGGTGGCCTATCGGCGGTCATGGTCTTCGACAAGCCGAAGAACCCAGTCTCTGGCTGGACCAACCCGGCTGTTGGCGTCTGCGCCGCCAACATCTTCACCACCCCTACTCCGATCGACAAGCGCCTCGGCAACGCGGCCCTGTTCGGCGGTCGGTCACCTGCCGGGGTCAACATGTCCATGTACATGGCGGGCTTCGATATGGGAGGAAACCTCGCTCACGAGCGAATCCCGCAGAACGACATCTCTGGAGAGATCGAGTTCTATCCTTGCCGTCTTGCCTCGACTACGGCAGGAGCCTACGGGATACACGGAGAGCTCTTCGACATGTACTGGGTCTCGGACAAGCACCTCGACGGCGACACCTTCCCGGCCACTGGGAGTCCGCGGTTCATGGCCCTAACGCCGTATGCGATCCCAACCAACACCTCCACGCCGGTGCTCTTCTAGTGGCCAACTTCGGCCCCACCATCGCGAATATCAGCGGCCCAACTTCGGCTACGACCGGGGCGGCGACGATTGGTGGCCCCGTCCTTGAAGAGCTCGACGTCTCGATCATGGTGGTCGTCACCGCCAACAACCCGATCGTCTTGACGACCGCAGCTGGGTTCGCCGAGATGACGAACTCGCCCCAGTCGACCGGGACGGCTGGGCAGCCTCCGGCGGTTCGTCTTGGGGTTTATTGGCGAAGAGAGACCAGCGCCAACAACACCAACCCAGTCGTCGCCGCCAACGGAGACTTCATCTACGGCAACATCTTCACCGTTCGAGGAGCCAAGAGGACCGGCAACCCAATCGATGCGAGTGCTGGTGGGATTCTGGCGTCAGCTAGCACGGCATTCAGTGTCCCCGGGGCGACTACCACGGTTCCACTCTGCCTGGTCTGCGCCATCGTCGCCCATTCGACTGACATCGCGACCGCCGAGGCTTCAGGATGGGCCAACGCCGACCTCGTCAATTTCACGGAGCCCTCGGGTGCCGATGGCTCGACCATTAGCGGGTCGGGTGGTGGCTTCGCCTTCGCCACGGGCATCAAGACCGCTGCTGGGGTCTACGGGGCGAGCACCGGGAGTCTGGTTACGTCATCGGTCCAGGCTCTATTCAGCTTCGCCATCGCTCCTCAGGTCAGTACGTTCGACGGTAGCGTGATCGGTGCTGGCGGTGGGACCACCATCTCGCCACGCATCATCTTCCCGGGGGACCTATGAAGGACCAGTTCCAGTCAGTCGAGACACTCAGGTTCCGGTTCCCGCCATTCATCGACACGACCACCGGAACCGAGATCACCGGGGACATCTGCACCGTCGTGGTCCGAAAGCCAGACAACAGCACGGTGACGTACAACAACGTCTCGTCTCCGGCCGTCGTCTTCGACTCGACTATTGGCCTTTGGACCTTGGATCTCTCGATTGGTCTCTATCAAGCCGGTGAGTGGAGAGCCAAGGCGACCAGCAACGGGGCCAACGCCAACATCCAACGCAAGGTCCAGGTTTGGGGCGACTACGTCAACTACCTAGACTTCAACGTCAGCGACGCCGTCCAGTTCTCGACCATCGCCGCCCGCGTGGTTGAGCGGAAGCCTATCTACATCGGGGAGACCAAGCAGAACATCGCTCGTCGGTTCTTGGTCGCTCTGACTGACTCCTTTGGGCAGCCCATCACTGGACAAGATCCGACCAGCATCACGCTCCACATCTACAAGAGCGCCACCCACACTTCGCGGTCTCTCACGGCTCCTGAACTTGTCGAGCTCGACGGCGATGGAATGCAGTCTGGCGTCTACATGCTCGTCTTGCCGACGACCGACTTCAACACCATCGGAGACTTGAAGCTCGTCATCGAAGGCTGGGGCGAAGAGTCGTATCAGTGGGAGGCGACTGTCGTCTCCGCTCTCGCTGCCGACGCCAAGACGTCTGCCGACACAGCGGCGACTGCCGCAGGCTTGGCTCAAACCGCGGCCAGCGCTGCTCAGACCGCGGCAAGCACGGCGTCATCCACGATCACGGCGGTCAACACCAAGCTGGGAACCCCGTCCGGGGCCTCGATCTCTGAAGACATCCTTGACCTTCTTGACGAGGCGTTCGGCAAGTGGTTGGTTCAAGGCACTCAGCTCATTCTCTTCCGACAAGATGATCTGATTAACCCGTGGAAGACGTTCGACCTTTACGACGACTCAGGCTCCCCGTCTGGGGCTCGCATCTTCGAGAGGCGTCCGGGATAGTCCGTGGTCACCGCTCGCAGACGACAGATCCCGCAAGTCTTGCGGGTCGCCTGCATGCTCACCGATCAGGTGGGTGATGCCGTCTACATCCGTGGCCAGGCCAATGGCCACTACAAGGTCGCTCGGGCTGACGTCGGGCTCTACGTCAAGATGCCCGCTATCGGGATCATCACGCAGAAGTGGGGCTTCACCGATGCGTTGGTCCAGCTCTGGGGCGAAGTCAAGAACATCTACACCGGATTGACTCCGGGCCGATCATACTTCGTCGACGCCTCTGGGCGCCCTGCGCTCACTCCGCCGGCACCGACGGGAGGTCGAGCCTACCTCCAGGTCATCGGCGTCGCCCTCGATGTAGGAGTCCTTCTCGTCAAGCCGGCGGAGAGTCTATCAGTTCGAGTGGCGTAGCCCTCGCAAAACTCTTCCCATCACAGTGGGCTGGGAAGCAAACTGGGAGCCGAAGATGCCGCGTGGAGTATACGAGCGAAAGAAGGCGGCCAAGACCAAGGCCAAGACCGAGCCGGTGGTGCATCAGCTCGGTGACCTTGTCGACGACGATGGCTTCTACTGCGTGAAGGGTGACCTACTCATGCGGTACCGAACCTTCTCTGCCGAGTACGAGAACACGCAGCTCAAGCTGCTCCTCAACCGGCAGAATCTCGCCGCTGAGATGGCCAAGCACCCCGAGCTCAAGACTCTTCGAGACGAGCAGAACGCATTGCTGGGGGCCTCTTCCTCTGCTCTTCATGAGCTCGAGGAGGTGCAGAAGCAGATCTCGGAGAAGTTGGGGATCGACCTCAAGAACTGCGGTATCGATGACAAGACCGGACGTATCCACGTCGTGGATACGCAGACCGGAAAGACCGAGCCTCTCGCCCCTCCCAAGTCGGGCAAGAAGGCAAACCGGCGGTCTGCTGGAACCGCTGTCTCTTAACCGGAGGGGATCGTTATGGCGGTTCGCAAGTTCTCATTCATCAACACCACGGAAGGCTTCCAGGAGGAGTTCGCTGATACCGACTCAGCTCTCCTCGGCAAGCTGACCCTCAGCGGCATCAGCGGCGTGGCCATCGATGCCGGTGGGCAGCTCGTCTCCAACCTCGCAACTCCGGTCTCGGCCGGCGATGCGACCACCAAGAGCTATGTCGACGCCATCGCAACCGGCCTCGACGTCAAGGGCAGCGTCCGGGTGAAGTCCACCGAGGACTTCTCGACCTACACCCAGGCCGGTTCTGGTGCTGGCGCCACGCTGACCTCGGCCGACGACAACGTCGCCCACAACACCCAGGACGGCGTCCTGCTGGTGGTCGGCAACCGGATCCTTGTGACCACGGCGGGCGGCGACGACTCCACTCCAGACTCCTCGAACGGCATCTACGTCGTGACCACGCTGGCCGATGGCGCCGGACAGGAGCTCGTCCTGACCCGGTCGGCTGACGCCGACAACTCGCCCTCTGGCGAGGTCACCGCCGGCATGTTCACCTTCGTCGCCGAGGGAACGGCCAACGGAGACACGGGCTGGGTCCTCGTGACCAACGACCCGATCACCCTGGACACCACGGCGCTGGCCTTCAGCCAGTTCTCCTCGACGGTGGCCTACACCTTCGACCAGGGCCTGTCGAACACCGGAGGCTCGATCAAGGTCGAGGTCGACACCGGGGCCAACGCTCAGGGGGCGGGCGCCGGCGGAGGCAGCTCGGGCCTCGAGTTCGATGCCAACACCGCAGCCGGCAAGCTCCGGGCAGCGGTCCACGCCACCGGCGGCCTCGAGCGCACGGCCACCGGCTTGGCGGTCAAGATCGACGACTCGCCAGACACTCTGGACAGCGGCGCGGGCGGCCTGAAGGTCACCGGCGTCCCCTCGCTGTTCAAGATCAACGGCACGGCGACTGGTGCCACCGTGACGGCGGCCAACCTCGGCACCCTCACCGACGGCTCGAACGCGGATGCCCTCCACGTCCACGCTGCGGTGGCGGCGACCGAGGCGCCCAAGGTCGAGAACACCCTGACGGCCGATGAGGCCATCGCGGCTGGCGATCCTGTCGCCTTCTCGACCTCGACCAACGATCGAGTGGTCAAGGGACTGGCCAACTCCGACGCCAAGAGCCGGATCATCGGTGTGGCTCGGACGGCAGCGGCTTCGGCAGGCAACCCCACCGAGGTCGTGACCGCTGGCCCGGCCACCGGCACGCTGTCGGGTGCCACGGTCGGCACGCCGTACTACCTCCAGGCCGCTGGCGGCGTCGGCACGTCCCTCCCGGGAGCCGGCAACCGTCTCGTCCAGGTGGGCATCGCCAAGAACGCCACGGACCTCTTCGTCCGTGTCATCGACTACGGCAAGAAGGCCGCCTAGCCCCTGCTCTAGGTGAACTGGGGGAGGGGGCGCGTGCTCCCTCCCCTTTTCTCTAGGAGTTCTCATGGCGGAACCCACAGAACTCGTCCAGGTCGTTAAGCAGGAGTCTTCCTCTGGCGGAGGAGACGCCGCTGACGATGTCGAATGGGGCAGCAATCCCATCAACGATTTTGAGGATGTGCTGTCGTCTGCTGGCGTAGCTCTTCAAGAGCCTGGTGGTTCATCTCGGGACCAGGGTGTGAAGATCTACCGAGACGGGAATGTGATGCGGTTTAAGGATGGAGAGAACTCTTCCAAGACGCTTACCGAGCTCTTGTCCACCGTTGGCAACGCCGACTTCGGCAAGCTCATCTTCAAGGAAGACGGCGGGCTCGTCTACAACAACGCTGGTGACGTGATCCTGAAGGTGGCCTCATGAGCAGCGGTCTGCACTCCTCGATTGTCGGTGCGGACATCCACGTCCCTTACCGTCAGGTCTTCGCTAACTCCACAGCTAGGACCGGAGACGCCACGGTCTACACCGTAGCAGACCTCTACAAGACGGCGCTCCAGCTCGATACAGCCACGGTCTACTACCTCTCGTCGTACAGCCCGACCACCTGGACGGCCATTACGGCATCGGGCTCGGGCGAAGCCAACACCGGCAGCAACGTCGGTGCCGGCGCCGCCATTTTCAAGACCAAGACGGGCGTCGATCTTGTTCATCGAACCATCGTCGGCGGCACTCGAATCACTGCGACCGAGAACACGAACGACGTAACGATTGCGACCACGGCGGAGATCAATACGGCCTCCAACGTCGGTTCTGGCTCCGGCCTCTGGAAGGACAAGTCTGGTTCGGACCTCCGGTTCAAGTCTCTTGTTGCCGGGTCCGGCATCACGCTCACGCCGAACACGGACGACGTGACCATTGCGGCGTCTGGCGGCAGCTCTTTCGACCAGCGTGATGTATTGCTCTACGACCACTTCATCACCGGATCCGTGCTCACCGAGCGCATGGGCATCTACGGCTGGGTCGTAGACGTATCGGGAACCGGCGCGGACCTCACGTTTCTGGCAGAAGCGGGCCACCCTGGGATCCTGGACTTCGGGGGCGGCAGTACGTCTGCGGGCCGCGCCGGCGTCTACCTCGGCAACACCTCCGTTCAAAACTTTCTTCTCGGCACTACACAAAATCAGATCGATCTCGAGTTCCTGTTTCGCGTCAATTCGACCGCGCTTTCCGCCGTCAATCTGGAACGCCTCTGTATTGGCTTTGGCGACACCTTCGATGCCGCATCCGGCACCGAACAGACCAACGGCATCTATCTGGAGTACAACCCCTCGCTCTCGGCCAAAATGCGGCTGGTCACCAGCAATGGCGGCACAAAGACGCGAACGACGAGCAGCGGCGCGGATGTTGTAGCCGCGACGTGGTATCGCGTCGTCATTCGCATGACCTACCCCGGCGGCACCCCAACAGCTACGTTGCTCGTCAACGGCACCTCGGTCGCCTCACACACCACGAACATTCCGACGGCAGGGCTTGGGATCGGTGCTCGATTGGACTCGAATGCGGGTACAGAGCCGCGCTTCCAGCTCGACTACATGCTCTGCACCCAAGTCACCAGCAAGGAGACCTAACCATGACCACCCCTGTCGTTCACGATTTTCCAGTCAAGCGCGTTGGCTTCATCCAGTCGGCCGAGTTCCAAGGGCCGGACGCCCAGCTCCAGCTCCGCGTCACGTACCCCAACCAGACCGGCGGGGTAGCGCAGATCATCTTCTCGTGTCGGAACGTCGGCGACGGCTCCCCTGGAGAGATCTGCCTCCCTGCGCCGAGTGCTCTCAACAACGATCTCCACAATCTCGGTCCGCGCTATGAGGACATGCTGCGGGCTCACACGCGGATGTCGTGTCTGGTAGCCGGCACGGCTGTCCCGGGCAGCGTGGAGTTCGATGAGGCCATCGCCACCGGCCAGACCGCCAACCTCCAGACCGGCATGGGGGCGGTCAAGATCCTGGCGGTGACGCCCCTCACCGACGAAACCGTCCGTCTCCAGTACCGACTCGCCAGTGGTGGGCCGACCGTCGACGTGGAGATGGACTACGGCGACTTGAACAAGTACTCGTTCGCGCCGGAAACCCAGCTCTACATCATCCCAGGTTCGGTCAAGAAGCAGTTCTCGACCTATGTCCACGACTACCCGACGACGATCTTGTCGCAGACGCGGCGTGAGGAGATCCAGGCGTACATCATGGCGATGGCGCCCTGGATCTAGAGGCTCAGGTACCTCTAAGTCACGAGAGGTCCTGGGTCGTTCCTAGGACCTCGTTCGTGGACACCTGCCGTCCGCAGTGAATAGAATGCCCGAGGTCGTCGAGACATACCCGTGGTGCGTGCGACTCTCAACGAAGCGGTCCCTCTTCAAGTCCTCGCATCGGACGGGAAGACAGATCTCTACGCCCAGGCGACTCTCTATCTGGACGATGTTGTTGTAGAGACGATCGAGCTTCCTCACCTAGACGCTGGTCTTTACAGCGCGTCCTATACCCCGGCAACCGAAGGATATTTCAGCGTTGTCTATCGGTTCTTCTACGATGCCGGGATGACTGTGGTGGCGGACTACGACTTCGAGTCCGAGCTCATCGAGGTCTCTTCCGACAAGACCAACATCCTGCGGCTTCTCGGCCTGGTCCATCACAACTCGATCTTCGATCAGCAGGTCTACGACGGCGCCGGCAACTTGATTGGGGGTCGAGTCCGGGCCTACGACACGCCAGCCCACTCTCTCTTGGGAGGCGTAACGGGCCTACTGTTTACTTGGCAGATCACCGGCGTCTATACTGGCGGCCGACTATCGGACTGGCGGATCCGGGAGGTCTGATGAACGGTCTTGCTCTAGCGACCAGGGGGTACGTGAGCAGTGCGGTGGCGACGCTGGTGACGACAACCGTTCCCGAGGTCGTCGGCGCCAACTTGACCCCGTCGACGGTCGCCACCTCCACATCTCCTCCCAAGACGTTGCGCCGAACGGTTCGTGAGCTGCGGCCGTTCACTCAGCCGAAGAGGAAGAAGTAGATGCCGGTCCAGACGTTCGTTACGCATGTCGAGGACCTGGTCTCCGTCCTCGCGGTTTTCGACCAGCTCCAGGTCTGGAAGTCGGCGACCGAGAATGGAACCTACGTCGAGGTTACTGCCGCGGCCCCGACCAAGGCGACGCTCGATGGCTCTGAGGTCGGCCCCTGGGTTCTCACGGGTCTCGAGCTCGTCATCACCCTCAACAACACCGACCCGCAGACCATTGAGTTCGACAGCACAGATCCGATGACCTTGACCCAGGTCATCGTTGCCATCAACGCCATCTTCCCCAGTCTCGCCAAAGAGCTTCCGACCAGCACCGGCAAGCTCAGGCTCGAGAGCCCAACTACAGGGACGGCATCAGCACTGCTGGTCTCCGGCTCGGCGAGAACAGTTCTTGGTCTCCCTGACACCAAGACCAATGGCAAGGCGCAGCGGGTCGGTCTGGTCAATCCGACCACGGAGTACGAGTTCCGCGACTTCGATGGTCTCGAAACCGACTGGTACAAGACCCGGTACTACTCGAGTGCGACCGGCAGCATTTCGTCGTTCTCCGACCCGCCCACCCAGGGCAACCCGGCGACGGTCATCTCTACTCGACTGCGGTGCTTCGCCTTCTTGTCGGATGGCGCCGGTCGCCCGATCGTCGGACGTCGAATCATCTTCGTTCCACTCGCCACCCTGGCGGTTGAAGACTCGGACGACAACGTCTACGGAGTCTTGCCTGGCATCGATCGGCTGGAGACCATCACCGATGAGAGAGGCTTCGCTGAGATCTTCTTGATCCGCGGCCAGACCTTCAAGGTCTTCTTCGAGGGCACCATCATCCAGCGGCAGATCACCATCCCTGCGACCGGGACCGAGCTCAATCTTCTGACTGCGGTCTCGGCTGCGGCCGACCCCTTCACCATCGTGCAGGCCCCGCCGATGCCGATCAGGAACAGCTGAGATGCCCGTCGTCACCCTCACGGTCATGGACGACGAGATCGTTCCAGCACCCGTCGAAGACGTCGTGGTCGAGTTCTACACCGCCGGCGCCGTCTTCGTGACCAGCGAGACGACCGATGAAGACGGCCTAGTAACGGTGACGCTACCAGAGGACGACTACGACGTCCTGTTTTACAGGCCAGGCATCTCAATCTTGCCCAAGCAGCCGCAACGCATCGAGGTCCAGGCGACCGACAATGACTTCACGGTGACCTGTCACCGCCGTACCCTACCGGAGACCATCGACCCGCGGCGCACCAGAGTGACAGGCCACTTCCTCGGTGTTGATGGCGGGTTGGCCAAAGAACGCATTGTTTTCACCACCAAGAAGGACCTCCTGGTCTACGTCACAGGAGTGATCACCTTGGATGGTCGCTTCGAGGTAGCCAGCAACGAAGAGGGCTACTTCGACTTCGAGCTCCTGCGCAATACCGAGTACGACGTCCGCTTCATCCACCTCGATACGCTGCTCGGCCAAGCCGCCGGCAAGCTCTGTGTCAAGGTCCCCGATGGCCCAGCCATTGAGCTCGAGAAGCTGCTGTTTCCGTTGCCACAGAGCTTGAGCTTCTCCGAGTCTGCCATCACTCTCGTGGCAGGAGCCGGTCCGGATGAAAGTGTGCAGCGAGAGGTCCTTTTCAGCGATGGCAGTTCTCGTATCGGTGGCGTGCCGTGGGCCAGCATCACTCTCACCAACACAGACAACACGGTGGTCGAAGCCGCGTTCCGGGATGGTGTCCTGTGCTTGACTCCGCTGTCGCCAGGGGTGGCTACCATCTCGTCGACCAGAGCCATCTCCTCCTACGCGTTCTGGGAAGAGGTTCCGGCGTACGTCACCGACACGATCGTCGTCACGGTGACCGCGTGATGGAAGTCCGCCGAATGAAGGTGCCCTCGGCGGACTTCCATCCCGAGCGCTACGTCCCCTACCGTTTGTTGTGGGCCAAGGTCATCATCCGAGCAGCCTACGACTGGGCGCTGTGGAAGGACTCGAAGGACGTCCGGCTGAAGAACTTCGCCAAGGACGCCTACCGCTGGCTGTTCAGTGAGTCCGACCTGATGAACAGCTTCAACCGGGTCTGTGAGGTCTTGAACGTCGACCGGGCCAAGATCAGGAACTACGCCCTCAACTTGACCAAGGACCAGGTCAAGAAGCTCGAGTTCATGGAGCGCGAGGGACGGGACCCGATGCGGTCCATCATCGACGAGGTCATGGGGCGCAGGTCGCTGCCCGAGGGCGATCAGGACGACGATGGCGACGGTCGATGACATCGACACCGAGTCCGCGGTCAGGAAGTTCCTCGAGCGGCAGGTAGTCTCCGACCGTGAAGACCCGACGGCCGATTCGGCCGACGAGATCACGGCCATCCTGGAGGCTGTGGCGCTGAGCTTCTTGCTCGAGCCACAAGCTGCCTTAGCCTTTGTTTTGCTTGCGAAAAATAATCTCCAGCAGTTGGTCCAAGCCGACCTGGATCTGTTGGATTACCTGTTAAAGGCGGTCGACGACGTCTCGAACCCAAACGAGCTCATCGACGACACCAGTGACATCGTCGAGGCGCAGACCGCCTTGCTCGAGGTCGATCGCCTGGGTCGTGTATCGTCGGACGTCAAAGCATATGACCGCTACACCGCGGCGGTGAGTCGGTTCCTGGACCGCCGGCTGGCTCGCTCTCTCAAGCGTCGGCGCAAGAACGAGTTCGAGCGCAGCGGGACCGAGGCCAAGCGAGACCTCTTCAAGTGCTTGTCGGTCCAGAACGGGATCCACGGCCTGGTGGCCACTCGCCTAGGTCTGGTCGCTGGATCGGTCAGCGATTTCGAGAGTGTGGATCTGACCCGGATCGTCGCCAGCAAAACCGTCACTCGAGTCAGGAACTCGCTCAAGAAAGTACTTCAGGGTATCGCACAGCGAACCCTATCGAAGACTGCCATGGCCATCGAGCTTCTGGCTGGCGCGGCGTCGCTCAAGAGCATCTCGCAGATCAAGAAGATCTACGACCCTATCATTGAGTCGGAGGAGCTTCCGGTCGGACGGGACATCTTCTTGAGATCCGAGGCCGTCGCTGCTGTGGCGAGCTCTGCTGATGTTCTCGACCTGTCGGGACTCACTCCGCCGTGGGAGTTCGACCTGGTCATCGACAGCGAGCCTCCTGTCACGCTCACAGTAGGATCTGGCAGCCCGTTCGTCCTTGGCGCCATCCTGGAAGATGGCTTGGTCGACATCACAGGGACCAAGAGCCTGTACGTCCAGTTCGAGGGCTCTCCTCCCACTGCGCTGCCAACCGATCAGGCAGTGCTGGTGCGTGAGATCGCCCTGCCGGCTGGCCTCAATCAGACGGTGTCTAGCTTGGCGAGCTATCTGAACACCCAGCTCGCGCCGGACGCTACCTGCGCCGACTACGGTGACCGTCTACTGATAACGGCGGCCTCGGGTGTGACCAAGATGGTCGTCCGGTCGTTCTACCATGGCACGTACAGCGGTGGTGGGGTCTACATCCCGGCGACCGAGTCCGGCCACGCCCTGCTTGGGTTCGCCGACGACCAAGAGAGCGAGCTCGATGTCTTCCAGCCAGAGACTCTCGCTGCCATCTTGAACTTCCAGCTCGACCCCGTTTTGGTCGATGCGTCGGTGGAGAACGGCATCGTTGTTCTGCGGACGGTGTCAACCGACCCGCACTCTGAGCTGGTTTTCGACGGAGAGGTGGCGACCGCCCTTGGCTTCTCCGATGCGGTCTCCGAGCCCACCTACCTCGAACTGGTGGAGGACATCTTCGCCCTCGACCCGGCCGACTTCGGCATCATCCCCGGCACGGTGGTGACCGTCCTCGATGATGTCGATGGCGGACTGAGCTTCTACCAAGAGCCCATCGCTTCCATCGATGGGACCAAGCTCTTCTTCGCTGAAGAGCTGCTCGTCCCGCGCTGCCTTGCCGGCAATGCTGTGGTGACCTCTCCTCTGGTCTACGCAGTCCAGTCTCTGTTGGACGCCCTGCGCCCGTTCTCGAGCCAGTCCGCCTTCACCAAGGACGTCACCGACCTGCAACGGGTCATGTCCCCTCTGTTCTCGCGCCCGACCTTGGCTCAGATCAACGACGCCAAGCGAGTGCTCGAGCGGGTGCGGGACAACGTGCAGGACTTGATGGCCGCCATCTCGCCCATCGTCGTGACACGGGGCGCCAACCAGTTCACCGACCTGATGAGCAACATTCTCTTGTCGTTGGAGGAGAGAGGTCTTGATCGGGCCTCGGAGCTTCTGCGTCAGGCCTCGTTTTCGGAGTTCTTCTCGCTGTCCAACTTGGCGGCCTCCAAGAGCAGCCGACTCATGAAGGCCATCGAAGAGGTTGGTCGCAAGGACTTCCCGGTCACGACCGTTGAAGAGGACCAGGCCGAGCCGCAAGCCAAAGCGACTACTCCCGACGATGACATCCTGCCTGGCGAGGAGCTGTCTGACTGATGGCCGAGCCTACCCCCAGTGAGGAGATCGCTGAGTTCGAGGAGAAGGCGGTTGCCACCGAGTCGAACCAGAGCGATGAGGTACGGCGCATCGTCGGCGACGTCTACACCTTCGTCCGCTCAGCCGAGATCAACAAGACCATCTCCGGCTTCACCCTCGACCATTACATCGATGAGGCCAAGCGGCGGATCAAAGAACCGCGCATCCTGCGCTCGGCGTCTGATCCAGGCAAGGGAGCTGGGACCCGGCCTGGTCAGCTTGAGGAGCTCGAGAAGCTCGAGGAGACCTTCAACAAGACGTTCGAGAAGGCCAAGGAAATGGCAGAGAAAGCCGACCTGGGCCCCATCGACACCGACACTGGGGAGCAGGAGTAGGGCATGACCGACCTCAAGATCCTCGCCATCCGTGACCTGCTTCGTGTCACCGGGGCAGAGTTTGCTCGCGGCATCTCTCCTCTGTCGGTCGTCATCAGCGGTGAGAGCTTCAACGAGGCCTCGCAAGTTCTCATCAACGACGTCGTCGCCCCCGAGTTCATGGCGGTCTCTAACAGTCGGATCATTGCTCAGGTACCTAGTAGTGAGAGAACCTCGGTCCTGCGGAAGTTGGCGGTGCTGGCCGATCGACCGTCGACCACACGGTCCAGCCTTCTCCACTTCGACGTCGGCATGAGCATCAAGGGACTCAAAGGACTCGAGAAGCTGGTGCAGTGGTTCTGCAAGCTCCTGCTCCAGACCCCCGGGTCGGACAAGTTCTTCCCCGAGGAAGGTGGCGGTCTTCTATCCGCGGTTGGAAAGAACATCTCGCGGAGTGATATCAAGAGCGTCCAGGCTGTCGTGGTCACTTCCATCAATCGGACCCGAGACCAGATCTTGGCCAAGCAGAGCCGAATCACTCGTCTTCCCAACGACGAGAGGCTGCTCATCGCCCGCACCGATGCCCTAGGATATGACCCCACGACTACCACGGTCTCGGCTCGCATCGCTCTCGGAGCGGTCTCTGGCCGCGAAGCCGTTGCGAACCTGACCTTCTAGGGAGAGCCCATGGCGGTAGCAGACGACATTCAGAGCTTCTTGGAAGAGCGACTTCTGGCTCTGGATCCGACCGTCGACTTGTCGTCGAACTCTCCGGCCCAGACTCAGATCATCCAGCCAACTGTCGCCAGGTTTGCAGTCGATCCGCTATCGACCGACATCACCAAGTTCCTGCGCGATCGGATGGTGCAGGAACACCCTGACCTGGCAGCTGACAACGGCGGTCTGCTTGAGGACATCCTCACCAAGCCGTTTCAGCTCCTGCTCGAACCGTTCAAGCGCGAGATCCAGCTCATCAAGCTCAACCAGTCGGTCAAGAACGCGGCCCTCATGTCCGAGGCCGAGGCCGATGCTTTGGGTGCTAACTGGTTCGAGGATCGCGACCAAGGCGACACCGCCGGGGGCGGGGTCCGGGTCTACTTCGCAGCCCCCAACAACGTCCGCATCTCGACCGACAAGCGTGTCTTCACCGCCAGTGGGCTCAACTTCTTCCCGGTCCAGAACTACACCCTGTCGTCGTCGCAGATGCTGTTCAACCGGCAGGGTAGCTTCTACTTCCTCGACATCGTAGTCCGAGCGGAGAACCCGGGCTCCGAGTACAACATCAAGCGCGGGGAGATCATCGGCATCGATGAGGTGCCGAACGTCCTCAAGGTCACCAACCTGACCCCGTTCATCGACGGCGCTCCGCGAGAATCAAACGAGGAGTACCTCGGCCGCTTCGACCAGCTCCTGACCGAGAGGTCCTTCGTCACCAAGCGCGGCATCTTGGCCCGCGCCCCCAAGCTGTTCGAGAGTATCCGAGCCCTCCAGGTCATCGGTGCCGGTCAAGAAGGCATGAACCGGGACATCTTGACCGGCACCAGCCAGGGCTTCCTGCACATGGCCGGCTCGGGGGCGATCTACGGCAACTGGCTGTGGATCAACACCACCTCGTTCAAGGATGACGGTCCAGACGACGACATCATCCCGCAAGAGGGTGACACCGTCCGGGTCCATGGCCCCTTCACGACCACGACCGAGGTCCACGAGAGCTCCATCGACCAGATCCTGTCGTCGACCGACGACGGCAAGTACCTCGTTCTCCTGACCGACGCACCGTTCGGTGCCAGCGAGACGGTCGAGGTGAGCTTCGCCCTGTTCAAGCCGGGCACCATCACCGTCTCTGGTGTCCCTGGCGGCATCTCTGTCGGCATCACGGTGCCGGACAACCAGGTTCATCTTGGCGGCCACACCGACGTCTTCGTCAGGCCTACTGAGGACGCCGAAGTGCAGGGCGTTCTCGAGAGTGTCACGGACGACTCCCCGCTTCTGGCTCTGACCGATATTACCGTTCCCGACAGCGGCGAGAACCAGGTCTTCTCGCAGTCTGCCTCTGTGGCCAGCGAGGGATTCACCGGGCAGGGGATCGCAATTGGTGACATCCTGGTCATCGAGACCGGGGTGGGCTACGCCGGCACCTACCGGATCCTCGAAGTCGACTCGCCTTCGG
>JACCDR010011031.1_pt1 | contig 19349 bp, 23 predicted proteins | sample 7446431 | NCBI WGS metagenome assembly JACCDR01 (sample SAMN15323443, study PRJNA562643) | freshwater metagenome | isolation source: river surface water | place: USA:Blue River Watershed | collected 2017-08-17 | reverse complement strand
GGCTCACCCGCGCGATGGGGTGGCCGGGGCTCCGGTCTGTTCGAGGTACTGCGGGCAGGCGTGCTGCACCAGGAAGCGGTTCGCGGCTGCGACCTTGGCGGGGCTGCACTGGTCGGTCGGCATGACCGCCACGTACTCCTCGCCCCGGACAGTGACGCGGCCAGCGAGCCATCCGACGGTGCCTTCCGGCAGCTCGTCGCGCTCGACCAGCTCGGCGTCGAAGGGGAGCCGCCGGCCCCCGCGTATCTTCAGCCACTGGATGCGCTCGTTGCAGAACTTGCACCGGATCACGGAGCGAGGCTACAACGCTACGAGCTGCTACTTCGCCGCCGCGCCGGGCGGGACGAGCAGGCGGAAGAAGTACGCGACGACCGACTGGAGCACGGTGCGTCCGAGCGAGAGCCCGAGCGCGACCCAGTACGTCTGCGTCCACTCGATCGTGGTGAAGGCCACCGCGAGCACCAGGACGACCGCGACCGACACGTCGATCGCGAGCCCCTGGAGGACGGTGCGGATCGTGCGGTCCTTGGCGTCGGCGGTGACCGCCGCATGGCGCGGTTCGGTCATGGGTTGACCCCCTGGTTGCGACGGACGGTGGACAGAGCGTCGATCTGGCCCTGGAGGGCACGGATCTCGTTGCGCAGGGCGTTACTCACGTCCTGCTCGCGGGCGAGCTGGTCCTGCACCCGGTCGAGCTGCGCGCGGATGCGGTCGATGTGCCGGTCCTGCTCGGCGAGCATCTCCTTGTACCGGGCCTGCTGCGCGTTGAACTCCTCGATGTCGACCTTGCGGTCGTTCGCCGCGTTGGCCTTCGAGGAGTTCCGGTAGGTGAGCAGCGCGGTGAGCACCGAGACCACGGCCGCGACCAGCGCGACGATGATGGTGGGGTCGTTGAACTTCACGGCTCACCGCCCACCCGGTCCTTCACGGGGACCGTGCCCCACGGCTCCGGCCAGGTCGAGATGACCCAGACGAAGCCGGCGAATGCGAGCCAGATGGCCGCCGAGACGTAGCCGCGCTCCAGGTTGACCAGGAGCCAGCCGAGCAGGAACACGAGCCCCCACAAGACCTTCAGGAACATCGCGGCCGTGAACGCCCATCGGTCCTGGCGGACGAACGCGCCGACGACGCACACCAGGCCGACGACGAGCCACAGCACCGACCACGCCGAGAGCGGGGCGATGGTGCCCACGAAGGCGAGGGTGGCGCTACGCCGCGCCTCGGCCGGCGGGTTGGCGAGGCTGACCGCGTACACCAGGTCGACGAAGCCGAAGAACAGCAGTGCGGTGCCCCGGTGGCCGATTCGCCGCGCCAGACTCATCGGAAAGCGGGTCATAGATCCACCTCCTTCGAGGTGTCGGGTTTGTCTGGTTCGAGCGCCGAAATCGGCCCCCTGAGAGCGTTTCTAAGCCAAGATCACCAGGTGGCCGGGGTGATCGTATGCACCCTGACCAGCGCGTATCGACGCTAGTAAGTGACCTTGACGTTCATCTGTCGCCAGGTCTGCCGACCGACAACGCCATCGACGGCGATGCCGCGCATGGCCTGTTACCAGCGGACGCCGGTGCGGAACTTCGGGCCGGCGATGCCGTCTGCCGGACCCATCCGGTTCGGGCCGATCCACCGCTGCACGAAGGCCACGTCGTCGCCCCGGTCGCCCTCGCTGATCTCGCGGGAGCCGGGCCGGTGGACAGCCGGCGATGGTGCCGGGGCTGGAGGCTTCGGGGTCTGGCCCTCGGCCTCGCGCCACTGCTGCACGCTCTCGCCGCGCAGGACGGAGAGCAGGGCGCGCATGGTGGCGTAGTCGTCGACCAGCCCCCGGTCGAAGCTGAAGTGGACGTGCCAGAGGTGCGAGTCGTCCGAGGTGATCTCGTACAGGTGCCGGCAGTCCCAACCCTCGACGTGCGAGTCGCTGTCGGTCTGGCCGTACCACTCGCGCAGGCCGTCGAGGCGCGGGTCGTCCGCGTCCTTGCCGGAGGCCATGAGCCGCTGGCAGTAGCGGGCGATGGTGCGGTAGTCGCCCCGCTGTGCGTCCGGGAAGGTCCAGTCGAGGGCCGCCGACTTGTCGCCGGGGCCGCGCTGGTCCTCGCTCTCGCGCACCGAGTAGTTGCCGGCCGCGTTCGCCGACCTGGTGTTGTGGTAGCCCGGCTTCGCGGCGTAGATCCCACCCAGACGCGACGATGGCTCCAGCTCCTGAAGTCGGAGCCAGAGCCACCACATCGCCTCGGTGATGCGCGCCGGGTTCGGGTTAACGGCCGCCATCCTGGCGCTCCCCGAGCTTCCGGGTGGTCGCCTCGGTCGCGGCGCGGGCCGCCTGCTCGGCCTCGGGGTCGACCGGGCCGTCGGCGTCGAAGTCGCGGTCCTCGCGGTCGTCCTGGTCGAAGGGCAGCTCCTGCTGGCCGTCGACCTCGGGCTGCTTGTCCTGACTCATCCGTTGTCCTTCCCGTGTTGACACTTAAGTGTCAGAGGTGGATTCCCCACCGGGAGCCCCCACCGCCCGAGATCGGCGGCACGGTGGCCGGCGTCAGGACGATGCTGTAGAGCACCTCGGTGGACTCGGTGCCGGAGCCGGTGATGGTCCGGGCGTACGAGCCGAGGGTCAGCGCGCGGTTGCTGTCGTAGACCGCGCCGCCGATGTCGTTGCCGCTGGCCGAGCTGGTCGCGAACTCGAACCGCTCGGCCGCAGAGCCGTCGTTGATCGTGTAGGTGCGGGTGCCGGAGAACGGCCGGCGGAACGCGCCGATGTTGAGCAGCCAGCCGTTCGCCGGGACGGAGACCGACGGGCAGGCGTGCGTCGTGCCGCCGAGGTTCGGCGTCGCCACCGCGCCCGGCGGGTCTTCGGTGTCGCGCACGTCGTCGCACGCGGCGACCCACGCCCACGCCTTTGCGCCGCCGCCGCCCAGCACGACGTTGTACTGGCTCGGCTCGCTCGCCGCGACCTTCCAGTACAGCCAGGTGCGCAGGCCGGAGCCCGAGTCCGTCTGGTCGAGCAGGTTCCAGCCGGCCGGGATGGTGATCGTCGACTGCGTGAGCGAGGCGATGCACATGATGAGCACGTCGCCGTTGGTCGGCACGACCGACCAGGTGGGGTCAAGGGTCGTGTTTCCGGACGAGTTCACGTCGTTGCACGAGGTGCGGTACGCGATAGCCATGCCAGCCCCCGATCAGTAGGCGAGCACCTGCACCACGAGGTCGGCACCGGGCGTCGAGCTGCCCACGGCGTCGATGTCGCAGGTGAGGTACTGGCCGTTCGGGAAGTTGGTGACGTTCATCGAGGTGTTCCGGCCCGAGGTGTTCGAGCCGGCCCCGATGCTCGGCCGGTTGCCCTGCGTCGTGTAGATCGTGGTCCCGTTGATGTTCACGTCGACCGTGACCGACGCGCCGGCCGGGGCGGTGCCGAGCGATGCCCGGACGGCACGGATCAGGAGATCCTGGCCGGTGTCGTTGTAGATGCGGTGCGCGCCGGCCCCGACCGCGACGTTGCCGCCGACGGAGAAGGCGAAGGTGTGCCCGAGGTTCGGTGCGCGCCAGCGGCCGAGCTGGTCCTTCCAGGCGACCGTCGCGCCGGCCGAGTCGAGCTGCTCGAACAGGTTGACCGACTGGCCCGAGCGGGCCTGGATCTGCATGGCGACCTGCGACGAGCTGGCCGGCAGCACGCGGACCTGGCCGCGAGCGTCGAGGTAGAACGTCTTGACCGACACGCCGCCCTGGCCGTGCGTCGAGCTGGCCCACGCCTGGAACAGATCGGCGGTCTGCGAGCCGAACGCCTGGACGACGACGCGCACGTCGCCGGTGGTGCTCGTCTGGAAGGTCTTCGTGCCGCCGATGGTCTGGTTGCCGGTGATGAGCACCGTGCCGGACAGGCCGGCGATGGTGACCGGCACCCACTTCGCCGACGCCGAGTCCCACTTCAGGAGCTGCCCGTCGGTGACCCCCGCGACGTTGGCGTCGGAGAGGTCGGACAGCTTGGTGTTGTGGGGGTTCAGCGCACCGGAGTGCGTCGACAGGTCGGCGACCGCCGCCGCCGCGTTGGTGACGGCGGTCTGCACCGACGTGGCGAGGTTGTTGGCGAAGATCAGCGAGCGCGGGCCGCCGTTGCAGTCGGCCCACATCTCGTAGACGCCATCCGGACCCCAGAAGCGCGGGATCTGCCCGATCGGGTCGGCCCCGGTGCCGTCGGCCGACACGATGAGCGTGGCCGGGCTGGAGCCGTCCGCCGTGGTCGACAGGTCGGTGTACTGCGCGCCGCCCGTCTGCTGGTTCCAGAAGGTGACCTCGGCACCGCCGAGCAGCTCGGCCGCGTTGGTCTCCTCGTCGATGGTGAAGGTCCAGGCGGCAAGGTCGCCGCCGAAGCTGTTGCGGGCCACGACATCCCCTCTCAGACCGAGCCGGTGCCGGCACCGGAGTCGACGATGGACAGCACGCCGCCGTTGGGCTGGTCGGTCCAGCTCCGCGTGGTCGTGCCGGTGTACTCGGAGTTGACCTGGAGGCGGACGCGCATCGAGTTCGCGGCCGAGCTGGTCTTGTAGCCGAGGTGGTGGATCATCACGTCGGCAGCGCCACCGTTCTCGATGTGGTGCTTGCCGTAGTCCACCCGCGTGCTGTTGATCGTCAGGTACCACTGGAGCCCCTCGTTGGGCCAGTTGGTGTCGACGCTCATGCGGACGTAGAAGTTGTGGAAGTGGTCGGGCCGGCAGGGCACGATCTGGTCGAAGATCGTGGTCGGCGAGCTGGTGACGGTCCACTTCGGGAGCTGGAACGGTCCCAGCTCGCCGGAGCCGGCGGTGTCAGTGCCGACGCGGACGTACGCGGAGCCCACGCCGACGTACTCGAAGCCGGTGTCGAACTCGTAGATGCGGCGGCCGGGGGTGGCCGGCGGCCGGGTCGTCGAGAGGCAGTAGTACGTCTGCTCGCCGAGGTGCCAGGCGACCATCTGCACGTCGCCCGAGGCGATCGAGGACGCGCCGCTCTGCACGTTGACGATGGCGAGGGGGATCTCGAAGACGCCGGAGTTGGTGAGATCCTGCGTCACCGAGGGCGCGCTCGCGCCGGGCGAGCCGAGCTTGACCTCGATGGTGACGTTCCAGGTGGCGCGGGTGAGCCGGAGCACCACCAGGTCGCGCCGCGCGGAGCCGGCCCCGTTCGGGGTGATGGACTTGGTGAACTCGCTCGCGCCGGACGACCACATGTGGCCGCGCACGAGGGCTCGCCGTTCGGCCCGGATCTTGACGTACTGGCCGGTGCCGTCGCCGTAGACCAGCGCCTGCTCGGTGGGCACGCCGACCAGGCCGTCGCCCGCGTATGCCGCGACCAGCTCCTCGTACTCGCGGTCGGTGACCGCACGGGAGTTGTGGCTCGGGCTCGGCCAGGAGGTCTCAGCCATGCGATCACTTCCTTTCGAGTTGTCCCAGCCGGCGGGCCAGGTCGCGGCCGACCTTGACCCACGCGGGGTCGCGGCTGGCCTCTTGCGTGCCGATGACTGCGGTCAGTAGCTCGCCGCCGTTCGCGTCGGCCTGGAGGTGGAAGCCCCGGACGACCTGCGAGACCTGGACGCCGGGGAACAGCTCGACGGACACCTGGTCGCCGAGGCCGTACTCGATGCCGTACCGCTGGTTCGGGGTGTCGATGGTCACGGTGGTGATGCGGACCTGCTCGCCGTTCTCCGCGAGCACCTGGTCGCCGGCCGCGTCCAGCTCGTCGGTGACGGCCGTCTGCGTCTGGTCGGCGAACCGCTCGACGCGCCACCAGCTCGACTCCATGCCGGCGTCGGTGCGCTCCCGGATGGTCCGGGCGGTCAGCTCGCCGGGGCCGCCGACGATGACCGTGGTGGCCGTCGGCCCCTCGTTCTCGTAGGTGACCGCGCGCAGGTTGCCGAGGGCGCGGGAGAACCGCACCTGGTGGCTCTTGTCGTCGGGGTCGTAGACCTCGAACACGATGGAGCCGCCGACCTGGCGGGTGCGGTAGCCGAGGCCACCGCCGGCCAGTGCCACTCGCCGCAGGGCGTCGCCGAGCGGCTCGAAGCGGGTCGTGATGCTCACGGTGTCGCCGACGCCCGCCACGTCGCCGAGGACGAGCTGCGGCACCCGGCGGGCCAGGAGAGCACCAGGCCCGGCGTTGAGGTTCACCAGCGACCGCATGACGGTCTCGGCGTTGGTGGCCGTCGCCGTCCAGTGCGACACGCTGGTCTGGTTGGTGCTGGTCTGCGTCGGGTCGGGGTAGGTGATCCGGCTGGCGATGAGCGCGTCGTCCTCGGCGAAGGTGACGGCGAACTCGCCGTACCCGGTGACGCCGCCGTCGTTGACCGACCACGAGTACGGGCCGGGCTTCTCGATCGGGCCAGAGATGAACTCCTCGCCGTCACGGATGACGACCACCCGGTTGCCGGGCTGGATCTGGTCGACGACCTCGGGCACGGCCGCCGTGCGGAACGTGCCGGAGCCGGGCTCGTTGAAGCGCCCGACCACATCGAGGTCGGACCAGTACGCGAGTGGATGACCGACCGGCACGAGGTCGCGGTCGGTGAACAGGATCTGGATCATTCGGTCTCGTACCTCGGCCGGTAGCTGACCGCGATGCGGGTACCGGGGCCGGAGCCGTCGACATCGAAGGTCAGGTCGGTCTTGCCGGGCTCCAGGGCGAACAGGTTCGCGCCGGGCCAGTTGAGAGCCGCCGTCCAGGTCGAGCCGTCCGGGCCGAGCACCATCGCCGGGTCGGTGTGGATGGTGACGGTCTCGTCCTCCAGGAGGTCGCCGTGCGCCAGGCCGGCGTTGTCCGGGTTGACGGTGAAGCTCTCGCCGGTCGTCTCGTTGGTGACCGTGATGGTCTCCAGCGGGCCGGTGATCTCCCATCGGGGCCACGCCTCGACATCGCCGGGGTTGACGATCGTCGTCGCGCCGAGGAGCTGGCCGGAGGTGACGGTCGGGTACGCCGTGAGGTACGAGCTGGTGACCGCGTACTCGCGGAACTCCGACAGCTCCTCGCGGCCCTCCCAGAAGGCGTTCGGGCAGTAGAGCGAGAGCACGACATCGGTCCACAGGTGGCCGGTGCCGGGCGGTGCGCCGAAGCCTTCCTGGTAGTACGCCTTGATCTGGCGCTCGGTGCCGTCGGGCCGGGTGATGACGAGCAGGCCGGGGCCGTCCCGGCGGGTGCGGGTGAAGGCGCGGGCCAGCTCGCGGAAGCGGTCGAGGAACTCGCCGTGCGAGTTGCCCCAGATGGTCAGCGGCCAGGTGATCGTGCGGGCCGCCGGCTGGATGTGCCGGACGACCGTGCCGCCGCGCGGGGCCGCGTCGGTGTTCATCATGATCGGCGTCGCGCCGAGCCCGGACACCGCGTCGAGGGTTGCCCACCCGAGTCGGTCTCCGGTCAGGAACCACTCACGCCCGGTGGGGTCGATCCACCGGGCGTGAGCAGCGTCGCGTACCTCGACAGGGGTGATGACGACTGGCGGGGGAGGCGTCAGCCCGCCTGCGAGGAGAGGCATCTATCGTGGCCTTCCTGCTCGGGCGAGTGCGGTCTGCCGTGCCTGGAGCGCCTCCAGGTCGTTCACGGTGAAGTCCGCCCTCTGCGGGTACACGTTGATCGTCGGGATCTGCTCGGCACCGTCGCCGCCGCGCGTGCGTGCGGACAGCGCAGCCGCCCGTACGTCGCGCCAGTCCTCGTTCGTGAGGACGGCCTCGGGCTTGCCGGTGCCGTTCCATGTCGGCGTCCATCCGGGCATGAGCCAGCCGCCCTGGTCGAACGCGATGTGGATGTGATTTCGGTGGGCTTCCATCAGGGAGTTGTTGAAGCTCCCCTTGTTCTTGCCGCGCGTGTAGGCGTAATCGCGATTCTTCGTCCGGTGGATAAGCTCCAGCGGACCCTTTGACGCCAAGAAGGTCGCCAATGCGTCCTGCTCGTAACCCATCCAGTCAACCGCCCGGCCGGAACCGTGCCAGAGCGGGTCGCCCGGTCGATATCCGTTACCAAACGACCCTGAGAGCGGCCCTGTCGAACGAATGAGCGCGACCACGGACCGCCATACGCCGGAGTCACCTCGCTGCGCTGACGGGCTCGACGGCCACGCTCCGAATCCGGGGCCTGCTCCGAAGTCCCCACCGCCACCGCCGAAGGTGAACCAGCTCTTGACCTTCGACAGAATGCCGTTGAAGATCCGGCGCGGGAACTCGGCGACCATCCGGCCGAAGTCGGTCCGGCTGATGTCCCCGAGCTTGTCGATGAACTTGCCGAACTTGTCTCGGGCGGTGCCCACCGGGTCGGTGATCCAGTCGACGATGCCGCCGTCGGCGAACTTCGGGATGGCCCCGTGCCGCGCCAGGTGGCGCATGGCCTCGACGGCCCCGTGGCCGCCGGCCCCCTGCACTTCGGCAGCGGTCCAGACGTGCTCGCCGCGCGAGAGCATCGCGGGGATGCTGTCGCTCGTCGAGGTGCCCGCACCCCACACCGAGCCGCCGGTGGCGAAGCCCTTGATGGTCGGCACCGCGTCGATGCCGAACTTCGTGGCGATGGCGTTGAAGCCGTTGATGATCGGGTTGATGACCTGGTTGACGACGAACTCGACCGGCTTGCGGGCGGCCTCCTTCACGGCCTCCCACGCGGTCTTGATCCCCTCGACGCCCTTCTTGAATCCGGGCACCACCGTGTCGGTGATGAACTTGCCCACGGCGTCGAGGACCGGCTTGATGCCGTTGTTCCAGACCGAGGAAATGGTCTCCTTGATGCCATTCCAGACGGGCTGGATGATCGTGTTCCAGAGCCACCGGAAGACCGGCGCGAGGACATTCTCGATCGTCCACTTGATCGTGTTCCAGATCGCCTGGATGGCCTTCCAGGCAACGTCGATCGCGGCCTTGATGCCCTCCCAGACCGGCTTCACGACGTTGTTCCACAGGAACATGAAGATGGGCGCGAGAACGGCCTTGATATACAGCTCGATGGCCGCCCAGATGAGCCGGATCGCGATCCACGCGATGTCGATCGCGAGCTTGATTCCGGCCCACACCGGCTTGATGACGTTGTTCCAGAGGAACATGAACACCGGCACCAGCACGTTGTCGATGTACGCCTTGATCGCGGCGAAGATCACCTTGATGACCGCCCACGCGATGTCGATCGCCAGCGAGATGCCGGCCCACGCGGGCTTGATGATGTTGTTCCAGAGCCACATCACCGTGGGGCCGATGACCTCGGAGAACCACCACTTCATCGCGGTCAGGTAGACCTGGCTAGCGGCCCACGCCACGTCGATCGCGGCCTTGATGCCGGCCCCCGCGGGCTTCATCGCGTTCTCGTACAGCCACAGGGCGGCCGGCACGAGCTTGTCCATGATGAAGCTGCGGATGGCCTCGAAGGCGGGCTTCAGGTAGCCGTCGAACAGCGCGACGGACACATCCTTGATCCACTTCCAGGCCGCGTCGACCGCGTTCTTGAACCAGTCGACCTTGTTGTACGCGACCACGACCGCCGCGATGAGGCCGGCGACGGCGAGCACCACGATGCCGATCGGGTTGGCGAACAGCGAGGCGTTCCAGGCGTTCTGGATGGCGACCGCCGTGGTGGTGATCGCGGTCCAGGCGGCCTGCGCGATGGCCCAGAGCTTCATGCCGGCCGCGACCGCGAGGATCGGTGCCGCCATGCCGCCGAGCGCCGCCGCGAGCGGCAGCACGATGTCCTGGTTCTTCTTCAGCCAGTCCCAGACCGTGCCGAGCACGTTGCCGGCGGTGTCGAGCGCCGGGCCGAGCCCGGTGGACAGCGCCGAGGCGATGTCGTTGACGATCGGCAGGGCCTTGCCGCCGAGGAACTCGACGAAGGCGGTCTCGACCTGGCGCTTGAAGCTGGTCAGGTTGGTCGAGGCGTTGTCGGCGAGGGTCTTGCCCATCTTGTCGGCCGCGCCTGCGACGCCGCCCATGCCGACCGCGCCCTTGGAGATCGCGTCGAGGAACTGCGGGATCTGCTCCTTGTTCATGTCCTCCAGCGGCGTGCCGAACAGCGCGAGGGCTGCTGCGGCCTGCTCGTTGGGGTCCTTCATCCCGAGGAGCCCGGACACGATCTTCTGGAACGCCTTCTGGCTCTCGTCGCCGCCGGCCAGGATCGAGGCGGACATCTTCTCGGCCGACAGGCCGATCGCGGCGTACGCCTCCTGCACCGGCTTCGCGCCGATGTCGGTCATCAGGAGCTGCGACTCCTTGATGGCGTCACCGATCTTGTCGATGCCGAACTGGCCCTTCTTGGCGGCCTCGACGAGGATGCCCATCGCCTGCTCGCCGGAGAAGCCGAAGGACTTGAAGTACGTGCCGTACTCCTCGACGGCATCGAGGATGTTCTCGCGCAGCGCGGCGGGGGTCCGCTGGAGCGCCACGGTGAACAGGTCCATCGCGCCCTTGGCGTCGACCGCCAGGCCGTCGTGGACAGCGGTGCCGGCGACGGAGACCGCGCGGGCCACGTCGATCTCGAAGGCGGCAGCGAAGTCGAGGGCGTTGGCGGTGACGGCCTGGATGTCGGCCTGGCTCGCCTGGCGCATCCCCTCGAAGGAGCTGACCACCGCGCCGACCGCGACGTTGACATCGGCGAGGCTCTCGCCGTACGCCTGCTGGTACAGGTCGCCCGCGATCTTGCCGTACTTGGCGGCCTCGCCCGGCGTCGCGCCGAGCTGCGCGGCCAGCTTGTCGTTGAGGGCTTCCTTCTCCATCGCGGAGGAGATCGCGACCATCATGGCCGCACCGGCGGCAGCGCCGGCCGCGACGAGCGCGAGCTTCAGCCCGCCGGCCGACTCCTCGGCCCCGGCCTGCACACCCTGCTGGATGCCCTGCCCTGCGGCCTGGCCGGCTTGCTGGCCTGCCTGCTGCGCGGCGTTGATGAGGTCGTCGGCCAGCTCGCGCCGGGCATCGGCGATGCCGGAGACGATGCCGACGCGGATGGTGTCCCCGAGGGCCTGCGCGCCGCGCGCACCGGCCTGCACGAGGATCTGCTCCAGGTCGCGCCGGATGGCGTCCCCGAAGCCCTGCATGTCGGGCAGGATCGAGACGTAGGCACTGCCGACATCGACAGCCACGGGGACACCTCCTCCGTTACGCGACCGGCGGGTGTTGTCCCTTGGGTCGGTTCTGCGCTGCTCGGGCCTCCTCGCGGAGCCGCACCCAGTGCGCGGCCGTCGCGCCCATGCGCTCGGCCTTCGCGGCGTTGTTCGCTCGGTCCTCGGGACGGGGGATCGGCTTCGGCTTCTTGCGGCCCTTCTGCCCGTCCTCGCTGCGCTGCCAGTTGGCGACGTTCAGCGCGTCGCCGATGTAGGCGAGCAGGTACTCGGCCGGACCCCAGATGTGCCGGCCGTCCGGGTCGAGGGCACGTCGAAGGGCCGACTCGCGCGTCTCGGGCAGGTGCTCGATGAACGCGCGGAGCCGGCCGAACGAGAGCTTGTGAGAGCCGAGGTGATCGAGGCCGAAGCCCCAGTACCGCTGGAGGTCGAAGTCCAGGGCCTCGCCGTGCTCCCTTACGAAGCGGACGAGGCCGGCGATTCCCCCGCCGTCGCGCCCTGCGCCTCGGAGAACTCGCTCATGGCGAGCGCGATGTCGGACGCCTGGCCGCCGGCCGCGCGGAACTTCGCGTACTCGTCCTCGCCGCCGAGCAGGACGGTGGCGAGCTTCACCACGTCGCGCTCGGTGGAGACGGCGAGCTGCTCGTCGCTCCAGAAGGCCGGCGTGGGGAAGCTGAAGACCTGGCCGTCGCCGGCCTCGATCTCGATGCTCGCGCCGCCGCGCTTCTCGGCCGCGTTGGCGCGCAGGGTGTCGAGCTTGAAACGCTTCTTGTTGGGCTTGGACATGCGGGTCACTCCTCGGACGTGCAGCCAGAGCAGGCCGGCTGCGATGGACGCAGTTACGGAGAGCAGGGCCGAGCGGGTCTCGTCCTGGTCGAGGTGATGCAGCGAGACAGCGACGGCCGCCCAGAACAGGACGGCCGCCGCGATCTCCTCGCGGGTCTTCATGCGCAGCTCCCGGACGGAAGACAGCGGAGCGCGCACCCCGACCCGCCGGAGGGTGCGCGCTCCTGACTAGTTGACACTTAAGTGTCAGAGGGTGGCTTACTCCTCGATGGCGAGGGCCGGGTCGTCGGTGTACTCGTCGTAGAGCACGCCGTTGCTGTCCGGGTAGCACTCGACGGTGATCTCGAAGACCGTCAGGTCGGTGCCGTTGTAGACCACATCACCGATCTCGACGACCTCGCCCCGAGGCACGACCTTGCGGGTGTTGATGCCCTTGCCGTCGCGCACGTCGATGATCCAGGCGCGCTCGTCGGTGCCGGTGAACGCCTTCACCGAGGTCTTCGTGACACCCCCGGTCGTGGTGACCGTCGAGCCCGGCCGGACGATGCCGGCGGTCGCGGCGTTGGTCTCCAGGCAGACGAAGCTGAAGCGCCGGCTGTCGCTGGAGCGGACGGTGCGGATGGTGACGCCGCCCTGCCACGCCTTCTTCGTGTCGCTGTCCACGTCGCGCGACTCGGTGATGCCGTCCTCGCCCATCCAGCCCAGCTCGACCCAGCCGGTGCCGGGGGTGGTGGTCCGCGCGGCCGGGGCGGTAGTTCCGATGTCGGCGACCCAGACGCCGGAGTTGATGTCCCCGTAGAGGCGTGCGTTTTCGGTGTCCTTCGCCACGGATCAGCCCTCCTGGCTCGTGTTGGCCGAGGCAGCCGCGCGGCTCCGCTTGGCGGTCTTGGTGGTGGATTCGGGCTCGGTGTACCGGCCCCGCCCGTCCTTGACGAGCTGGAAGGCGGTCGGGCCGCCGTCCCGGTTGTCCTTGTGCGGCAGCTCCACAACGTCATCCGGCTGGTAGTCCCGGCCGTTGATCGTCATGGGGTACGCCAGCGTGACCTTGACGGTCGAGTCGCTCATAGCGAAGCTCCCCTGATCGTGATCTCGACTGCGAAAAACCAGCGCGGAGTGCCCGACTGGTCGGGTGCCGGGGACAGGCCAGCGAACTCACTGACCGCCGTCACCGAATGGCCGGAGCGGACGCCCCGGATGTCGCCGAGGTGGGCTCGCGCGAGCTGCGCGAGATCCTTGGCTTCCTCGTCCGTGCCGGCCCACGTGTAGATGTCGAGGCGCGGCCGGTCGGTGAGCTGGTAGGCCAGCCCGCCGGACCGTCGGACGTGGATGAACTTGGAGGGCCGAGTGCTCGGCACCTTGACGTGGACGCCGACGCCGGGCAGCCGCGACCGCAGGTAGGTCACGGCCAGTGCCTCGGCGTCGGGGAAGACGACCGGAAGCAGCACGGGTCACCCCCGTGCCGCGTCGATGCTCTTGCCGAGGAACCGCTCGCGGTGCTCGGCGTCGAGCCCGCCGGGTGCCATGACCGAGGCGCGAGCGCGGTTGCGCCCGATCCACGGGGTCGCGTACAGCGACTGGTCGGGCGGTGCGATCGTCTCGGCGGCCTGGCGGACGCGCTCGGCGCGGCGCAGCATCTCGCGCTCCATCGGTTCGCCCTTGGCGATCTTCCGGATGCCCTGGTAGTTGAGTCGGACGCGGACTCGTGCGGAGCCGGCCATGTCACCCCTCCCACCGGACGAGCTGCACGTACAGGTGGTCGACGCCGCCGAGCGGCGAGCGCCACTTCAGGACTTCGCCCTCGACCTCGTAGACCGAGCCGTCCCACCGGATTCGGTCGGTGGCCTTGATGTCCGCGCCGGGCGGGGCCGCCAGGTTCCAGCGACGAGTAAGGGCAGCCCGGTCATCGAGCTGCCCTTGGTCCTCGTTGCCGGCGACCGGGTTGACCTTGCAGTCGCGCACGGTGTGCTCGGTCGCTTCGCTCCAGTCGGGCGACTCGTCGCCGTACCTGTCGCTGCTGGAGCCGGCCCGGATGACGGTGATCTCGTCGGTGAACCAGGCCGGCAGGTTGGGCATCATGGCGACCGCCGTCGGTCGGGCGGGAAGTCCCGAGACCAGACGTAGCCGCCGAGGTTGGCGTCGGTGAGGTCGACCGAGTAGTTGCGCGGCGAGCCGACGATGGCCCGCAGCTTGGTGACCTCGCGGTCGGTCAGCTCGACACCTCGGCCACCGCCGCCGGTGGCGTAGGTGACGCTGGTGCCGTTCGCCGACTCGGCCTGGACGTTGGCCGGGTTGAGCAGTGCGCGCCGTGCGACCTCCAGGGCGATGCCCTTGACGCCACGCTGCGGCGGGTTGGTGATCTGCGGGCCGATCCTCGGGTGGCCGAGGATCGCGTCCTCCACCAGGTCGAGGACGAGCTGTGCCGTTGCCCGCTTCAGGTCTCGCTGGACGAAGGCGGCCAGCTCCTCCAGCTCGAACAGAGCCATGTCGCCTCCCTACGGGTACGCGACCATCCCGAGGGCGGGCTGGTACACGATGTCGCCGGGGTCGGCCAGGACAAGGCCGTCGGCCGGCTGGTGGACGATGCCGTCGTCGGGGAACAGCACCAGGCCGTCGTCGGGCTGCCGGATCACGTAGTTGACGCGGGGCAGGCCGATGGCCGAGCCGGAGGGCACCACGATGGTGATGACCTCGGCACCTTCCGGCAGCACCTTCGGTCGACCGACCCCCGAGGTCGTGCCGATGCCGACGACGACGATGCCGACCGGCTGCGGCAGCACATCGGGTGCGCCGAACGAGGAGCTGCTGACCACCCCGAAGGGCGTGAGGGTGATGGTCGTGGTGAGCGCCGGCTGGCCCGTGCTCGACGAGCTGCCGATGCCCACGGCCGCGACGGTGACCGGCTGCGGCTCGACGGCGGGCTGGCCGAGCGCCGAGGTGCTCGCCGTGCCCGTCGGGTTCACGGTGACCGAGGTGGTCAGCGTGGGTTCGCCGGCCGAGCTGGTCGACGGCACTCCGTCCGCTTCGACCTCGACCGCGCCGGCCTGGACGAGGAGATCCCCGTACCGGCTGCCGGTGGAGACGCCGATCGGTGCCACGTACGACTCGGCCGCGACGGCGGGTTGCCCCACCGCCGAGCTGGTCGGCACGCCGTCGAGCGTGATGGTGGTCGCGCCGACGGCGACGGCGGGTTGCCCCACCGCCGAGGTGCCGGGTACTCCGTCCGGCTCGACGAGCTGCTCGATGCCAAGCGTCGGCTGTCCGACCGAGCTGGTCGACGGCACTCCGTCCAGGTCGACCTCGACGCCTTCCGGCTGTACCGCCGGCTGGCCGGTGGCCGAGCTGGAGGCGACGCCGAGCGCCTGGACGACGACTCCCTCGACGGTGACCGTGGGGCCGCCTACGAGCGAGCTGGAGGGCACGCCCGTCGTCTGCACCTCAACGGTGCCGGGTACGAGCGCCGGGGCTCCCACGGCCGACACAGAGGCCGCGCCGAGGGTCTGGACGGTGACCGAGCTGGACACGTCCGGCGAGCCGGTCGTCGACGAGCTGGCGACCCCGGTGGCTGCGATGACGTAGCCGAGTCCGGGTGCGCCGACCGCCGAGCTGCTCGGCACGCCGTCGAGCGCGACGACCTGGAGGACAGCGGGCAGGCCGACCGCCGAGCCCGTCGGTACCCCTGTCGGGGCGATGACGTGCAGGACGGCCGGCGTGCCCGGTGCCGAGCCCGAGGGCACGCCCGTCGGGACTACTGCGACCGCCGTGGTGAGCGCGGGCTGGCCGGTGGCCGAGGTGCTCGGCACGCCGGTGGCCGCGAGGACCAGGCCGATGCCGGGCTGCCCGTACGCCGAAGCGGTCGAGACGCCAACCGGGTCGACGCCGACGTTGGTGGTCAGCACCGGCGCACCCACCGCAGAGGCGGATGCCGTGCCTACCAGGTCGACGCCGACCGTGGGCAGGATCGAGGGCTGGCCGACTGCGCCGGCTGCTCCGACCCCGTTCAGGGCGACCGTCACCTCGCCGGGCTGTACCGCCGGCTGGCCGGTGGCCGAGCTGGAGGCGACGCCCGTCGGGGTCACGTCGATCGTTGCCAGCACTGCGGGCTGGCCGGTGGCCGATCCACTCGCCACGCCGTTCGGCGAGACGAAGGAGTCGGTGATGATGGTGGCGCTGCCGTACGCCGAGCTGGTCGGTACCCCGGTGGGCACGACCTCGGCGGCCGTGGTGAGCGCCGGCTGGCCGGTGGCCGAGCTGGTCGCGACGCCGGTGGCGGACACGGTGACCGTGCCGGCGGTGACAGCGGGGCTGCCGGTCGCCGAAGCGGTCGCCACGCCCGTCATCGACAGGACGCGGTTCGAGGTGATGGCCGGGCTGCCGTAGGCGTTCTGCGACGACCGGCCGGTCATGGTGACGGTCTGGCTCGACGCCGAGAGGACGATCTCGCCGTTGATGTTCCAGACCGCGCCGCTTGCGGTGTAGGTCCGCGCTCCGGTGACCGACGAGTCGCCGATGAAGGCCGCCATGTTCGCGGCCGAGCCGGAGTTGACGGTGACCTGCGTGCGGACGGTCGCGTTGGCCGGGGCCGAGAAGGTCGGCTGGACGCCGTTGGTCTCGGCCCGGACGGCAGCGACGTGGATGACGATGCCGCCGGACGGGATCGTCTGCGAGGCGAAGGCCACGCTCGTCGAGGCGGTGCTGCCGTTGTCCGCGAAGTTCGAGCTGGTGATGCTCGACTGCGCGCCGGAGTAGACCGCCATGCTCGCGGCGAGCTGCTGCGCGGCCGTGGTCGCCGACACCGTGATGACATCGTTCGCGTCGCCGGCCTGCGCCACCCGGTAGAACCAGCGGGCGTTACCGGAGCCGCCGGTGAGCGCCACGGTGGACGCACCCGAGGTGAAGCCGGTCGGCACGTTGAGGGTCGCGGTGCCGATCGGCTGCTTCAGGCTGGCGACGATGATGATGATGTCGCCGGCCACCGTGCTCGACGGGATCGTCAGGGTGGTCGAGCCGGAGCTGCCGAAGTTGGACGTTCCGGCCCGGAATGCGACGGCCACGGGATCACCTCGCTCCGGTCAGGAGATGCCCTCCGGTCAGAGCTGCGCGATCTTGTTGGTGCCGCTGTCCCACGTCACGGTGATCGAGCCGGAGTTGGGGGTCACCGGCAGACCGCTGGAGGCGGTGTCGATGTAGAGCACCAGCCGCGAGGTGGCCTCGGAGCCGGTGTCGATGAAGATGATGATGGCCTCGGACTGGTCGCCGGTGACGCTGGAGAAGGTCACGTCGTCGGCGTCGAACAGCCCGTTCGTGACCGTCTTGCCGGTCAGGGCCGCCGAGGTCGCGACACGCGAGCCGGCGGCCACGTCGTCGAGGAAGTCGTGGGCCGCGCTGTACGTGTAGTCGGCCGAGTCGACCAGGATGGCCTTCACCGTGCCGGAGGTCAGAGAGATGTTGGAGGAGCCCGTGAGGAGGGCCTCCTTGTACTTCGGGTACCAGGTCGATGCCACGGAGGGCCTCCCTATCGGTTCGCTGCGATGACCGCGCGCCAGGCGTCGGCCGAGGGCTTGTCGGTCAGGCGGAAGTCCGTTCCGCCGGTGCCGAGGTCGTTCCACCAGGCGACGTACACGCAGCCGCGCTCGCGCAGGAGCGTTGCCACGTCACGAATCCAGGCGGCCCGGCCGGTGCCGGAGCTGTCGCCGGAGACGCGGGCCGCGCCCAGCTCGGCGACGTAGAGCGGGCGTCCGGTGCCTTCGGCGGCCTCCAGCGGGATGCGGAGGAAGGTCTCCGGGTTCGGGTACTGCGGTCGCCACGAGTCGGCGTAGCAGTCCCACGTCGCGCCCTCGCCGGAGCCGGGCCACCAGAGACGCCAGTCCCCGTCGCCCTTCTGCTTCGTCGAGGTGCTCGCCATCGCGGTCCACTGGAGCGTCTGCGGCGGGCTCATGAACCGGACCTTCGAGTCCGGCACCGAGCGGAACACGTCGGCCAGGTGGCGCTGCTTGGCGAAGAAGTCCATGCGCGCGGCGTGGTCCCCGCCGTCGTTGTCGCGCTCGTGCCACCAGCAGAAGCGGGCGGGGCGCGTCGCCGACTTGATCCAGGAGACCAGGGCCGCGTCGCTCGGGTAGTCCTTGACGCTGATCCACGGCTCGACGCCGGTGGGCAGCTTGGTGATGCGGGTGCTCGACCAGCTCGTCAGCCCCGAGCCGGGGCCGGAGAAGATGCGGGAGCACCGGGTGCCGGGGTACTTGGCGTACTCGGCGAAGTTGGTGGGGTCGACCGTCATGCCGACGGTCATCCCGGTCGGTGCGGGCAAGGCGGTTCCGGCTGCGAGTGGCACGATCTCTCCTTCATCGACGTTCGTCCATGACCTCGAGGTGTTGATCTTGAGAACCTGCGAGGCGAGGCCGGCGGCCAGGGGGAGACCGAACAGCGCGGCCAGCTCTCGGCGAGTCGGCATGGCGGGCTCCTCGGACACGAGGACGCCCCGGAGCCGAAGCCCCGAGGCGTCCATCGCGTGTCGTTGACACTTAAGTGTCAGGTGTTGGTCACGCCTTCTTCGGCGCGGCCTTCTTGGCGGGCTTCGGGGTGTGAGCGGCGTGCGGCTCCTTGACGACGACGGGCGTCGGCTCGGCGGCCTGCTCGGGCTCGGCCTCGAAGACCTTCGGGTTGGTCACGGTGTCCGCGACCTCGGCCGGCATGGTGGTCCCGGCGTAGTACCAGGTGCCACCGACCTTGACCGAGGTCTTCACCTTGCGGTCAGCCACGGTCACCTCCGTCACAGAACGTCGGCGACCATCGCCAGGTTGGGGTTGGCGAGCACCGGCATCCCGACGGCGGACGCGAGCGTCCAGACCGCGACCGGGTTCTGCGTGTGGTAGTTGCCGACCACCAGGCCGGGAGCGTCGCTCTCGGCCAGCGCGTAGTTCGGCTCCAGGGCCTCGGCCGTGGTACCCCACAGGGTCGCGCCGAGCTGCGTCCCGCCCTCGTCGTCGGGGTCGACCGGGGCCGGCAGGAGCAGCACCTTGTCGTCCGCGATGAGCCGGGTGGCGGTGCCGCCCACGCTGTACTTCGCGTTGTACGTCTGGATCGGGGGCAGGTCACGCGCGGACAGCATCGCGTTGAGCTGGTCGCGCGTCACGTCGCCCGGCGTGCCGAGCATGTTGCCGACCCGCACCCGCACCTTGTCGGCCGCGAGGATCGCGGAGATGACGCGGTTGGAGGTGAGGATCGCGCCCGGAGCCTCGCCGTTCTCGTCCTCGTAGGCGTCGACCCACTCGCGCAGGTCGACCAGCGGGTCGGCCGAGGCCGCCACGCTCCAGAGGGTGTCGGGAGCCACCGACATCGAGGACGACCGGCCGAAGTCCACGCTCGCGATCACGTTGTTCTCGTTGAGCGTGAAGGTGCCGGTGACGAGCGCCTGCGCCCGGCCGATCTCGATCCGCATCAGGATCTCGCGGACGAGCTTGATGGCGTCGTTCTCGATGGCCTCGCGGATCGCCGGGCTCGGATTGGCCCGAGTCCGCAGCCGGGTGTACTCGTCCAGCCG
>JACCDR012291164.1_pt1 | contig 19353 bp, 12 predicted proteins | sample 7446431 | NCBI WGS metagenome assembly JACCDR01 (sample SAMN15323443, study PRJNA562643) | freshwater metagenome | isolation source: river surface water | place: USA:Blue River Watershed | collected 2017-08-17 | reverse complement strand
CCCTTGTTCCCAGAGGCAGTCGCAAAGGGATTCGTCGTGCAGGCCAAACGCTGGGTCGTCGAACGCACGCACGCTTGGAACGAGCGCTGCCGTCGGTTGATCGTCCATCATGATCGCTCCGACTGGCCGCCGTTGGCGTGGATCTGGCTGGCCGAAGCGCGTATCCTCGCACCCAGACTGTCGGGATAGAACATTTCGTTCACACCCTCTCAGGCCTTTGAGCGGGTGGGCCAGGCCGCACAGCGCCAGGCCTGTCTTGAACAAGGGCGTCAGTGGCTGCGGCGGGCGGCGCCCACGGTGCCGGCCCGCTACCGGCCCAGTTTTGAAGCCGTCAACGCCGCCAACCGCGCCTTGCTGCAGCCGCCAGCGCCGGGCTGAGAGCCCCTGCGCCAGTGCAGTGTCGGTGCACGGCGCCGGCTACAACCCGCCGAACAGGCGGTTGATCCATTCGCCCAGCGTGCCCAGGCCGGGCGAGATCCTGGCCAGGTCGGCTGGCGCCGCCAGGGTGGGGCTGGCCCAGGCCGCAAGGGCCAGGGCGAGGGCCAGCGCCAGGGCCAGCGGGCCTGCGGTGCCGGCGTGAGATCTTCTCAGGCATGTCCGTGCAGCGACGTCGTCGGCCGGTGGCGAGTCAGCGGCTTTCAGACGCAGTGGGGCTTGTGTCATGTGCAGTCCTTGGGTTAACTGCCCGATCGCCGCCGGCACAAGCCGGCGGTCCACAAGCAGCGCCCAAAGTCTTGACATGACGCGCCCGGCAAACGTTAAATCGGCAAACGGCGCCTGCATGTCACCCTCACCCCAGCCCTCTCCCTGGGAGGGAGAGGGGGTCATTGCAGCCGCCTCCCGCTGGGACGGGGATGCTGCAATTCCTGCTCCCTCTCCCTCTCAGGGAGAGGGCTGGGGTGAGGGTCGAATCTGCGGGCAGCCTGTTTTTTCGGGATCGCCGAGCACCGCCAGGGCCTTGGCGGTGTGCTCAGACCCCGTCGGCCAGGTCCAGCCCTTGTTGCGACGACAGCGCCGCGCCCTCGGCCCACAGCTGTTCGCAGGCCGCCGGCCCCAGAAGCCGCTGCGCGCGTGTGCGCAGGTCTTGCATCTGCGCCTGGTCCTCAGCGCTCAGGGCGCCAAAGCTGCGGCCCCACCACTGCGCCGTGTAGGCCATCAACAGCAGGGCTGTTCGCGCCTGGCGCAGGCGCACCAGGGCCAGGCTCAGGTTCCACACCGCGATGGCCTGGTGGTAAGCCAGCCCGTGCTGCCGCGCCAGCGTCAGCTGCTGCTGGTTCACCCGCACCACCTGGCGGTAGCGCCGCAGCGCCTCGTGGCTGTTGCTCAGGCGGTTGAGCAGCAGCAACTGGGTTTCCACATGCCCCAGCGCCTGGGCGCGCAACAAGCCGGCCTGTGCCTGCTCGATGGCGCTGTGGTGCTGGCCCTGGGCCTGCAGGCAGACGATAAGCCCGGGCAGTGCCGACAGCGCCCCGGCTTCGTCGCCAGCAGCGGCAAAAAGCGCTTGCGCCTGCGTGAAGAGCTGCTGGGCCTGTTGCGGGTGCTGGCCCTGGGTGATGACCATCGAAGCCCGCAGCAGCGTGGCACGTGCTGCCATGGGCGGCGCGCCCTGGGCTGCGGCAGCGTGTGCCAGCCGGCACGCCTCTTCAGCCAACGGCAACAGCGCGGCCACGTCGGGCAGCAGGCGCCAGCGCACGCTGGCCAGGGCCTGCAGCGCGTCGGCGCGTGCGGCGGTGTCGGTGCCGGCACAGGCCAGTGCACGTTCTGCGGCGGCCACGGCGGCAGGGCCCTGGCCGCTGTGCATCAGCAAACGGGCGCGCAGGCTGTGCAGGGCCGCCAGCACGGGGGGTGCTGGCGGCGGGCTTGCGGGCCCCGGCGTTTGCAGCTGCTGGGCCAGCGTGTCCAGCAACTGCAGCACCTGCGCCGACACGCCCACCGCCACCCAGGGCCACTGCAGGGCCAGCGCCAGCGCCACGCCCGTGGCGGCATCACCATCGGCCAGGGCGCTGGCCAGGGCTGTTTCCACGTTTTGCGTTTCGGCGCGGTCAAATGGCGCGCAGCGGGCCTGCAGGCTTTGTGCCCAGGCCAGCAGGTGTTCAAGCAGCCGGTGGCGGTGGGCGCTGGCGGTATCGGCGGGCACCCAGGCCTGGATCTGATCGCGCACCACGCCCAGCATCTGCCAGCGGGCCTGCCCGTTGTGGTCCATGTCGCAGTACACCAGATGGTGCTCGGCCAGGGCTTGCAGCCGCTGCGCACAAGCCGCCAGGCTGCAATGGGCCACGGCGGCGGCGGCCGGCAGCGTCCAGCCGCCGCGAAAGGTGACCACGGCGCCCAACATCGCTTGCAGCGACGGCGGCAACTGGCGCCAGCTCCATTCCAGCAGGGCCTGTACCGAGCGGTGATGACCGGCGCGCCGGGCCGCGGGCCCGGTGCGCTGCAGCACGGCCCGGTCGGCCCGGTCGGCCCGGTCGGCCGTCAGCCCGTCGCACAACTCTCGCGGCGCGTACTGGCGCACGCGCGACGCCGCGATCTCGATCAACACCGGCAGCCCGTCCAGCAACCGGCACAGCCTGACCACACTTTCGACATTGCGTGCATGCAGGGTGAAGTCGGCGCGCACGGCGCGGGCGCGGTCCACAAACAAGGCCACGGCAGCCTGTTGCAGCGCTTGCGCGGGGTTGGCATCGGGCGCGGGCAGCGGCAGCGGCTGCAAGGTCAGGCGGGGGCTGTTGGCGTGCAGCGCGCGCCGGCTCGTCAGCAGCAGGTGCAATTGCGGCAGCCGCTGCTGCAGTTCGCCCAAGGTGCCCGCCAGGCTGGCCGACGCCGCAGGCCGCCGCAGCGCGCGCTCGGCGCGGGGCATCAGGTGCTCGCAGCTGTCCAGAATCAGCAGTGCGCGGCGGCCCTGCAGGCGGTCCACCACCTGGGTTATGGCCGGGGCCTGCGTGACCTGCAAGCCCAGTGTCGCCCGCACATGGTCGATGACACGGTCGACCGACGGGCATTCCTGCAGCGCCACCAGGTGGATGCTGTCAAAACTGCGGTCGTGCTGCGCCCACTGCACGCTCAGGCGCGTTTTGCCGCAGCCGCCCGGCCCCACCAGCTGCAGCAGCCGGTGTTCACGCAGTTGGTCTTGCAACTGCTGCAGTTCGTGGATGCGGCCGAAAAACGGCGTCACATAGGCCAGCAGGCGGTGCCCGGACAAGGGGCCCGCCACGCGCTGTGCACCGGCGCCCGCGTAGCCCGGGTGGGCCAGCCGTGCGCCCTGGGCCGACGGGTGTTGCGAAGGCGGCTGGTCGGCCAGGGGCAGGGCCCGGGACAGGCCTTCGTACAGGCCCGCCAACTGCAGGCGCTTGTCGCGTATCCAGTCGTCGTCATAACCTGGCAGCAGCTCGCCCCGGTACAGCGCCCTTGCAGATTGGGCAGCGGCTTGGGCAGCGGCTTGGGCCTCAGCCGTCTGTGCTGCCAGGGCGGCGCTGCCCACAGCCTGACACAGCGCTTCGAAGCGCAGCACATCGGTGTTGAAGAGATCGGCATTCAACCGCACATGCCGAGCCTGGGCCAGCAGCACCGGCCCGGCACGGTGGCCCGGTGGTTCGAGCAGCATGCGCAGGCTGGACAGGGCGTTGCGCAGCCGGTTGCGCAGTGTCTGGGGCGGCCAGGGCGCGGTGTGCGGTGGCGCCGGCCACAGCAGTTCGGCCAGCTCTTCGCGGCTGTGGTGGCGTTGCGGCTGCAGCGCCAGGCGGGCCAGCAGGCAGGCCACGGCCCGCGTCGGAAAGTGCTGCAACACCACGTCGCCACTGCAGGCGCGCAAGCCGCCCAGCAACTGCAGTTCCCAGTGGCCGCTGTGCAGTTCTTGCGTGCGGGGTTGGCGCCGGCTGTGGGCCGGGGCCGCCTTTCGCTTCATGCTCACCTCCCTGGTGGTGGACGGGCGTGGCGTGATCATAGGCAGGCCCGTGTGAGGCCCGTGCGGGGCCGATGTGAGGCCGGTGTGAGTCACTCGTCGGCTTCTAGAATCACCAGCACCACATCACCTCATGCACCCCATGCCCAACCCCGACACCTCCTTGATGGCCAATGCCATCCGCGCCCTGGCCATGGATGCCGTGCAACAGGCCCATTCCGGTCACCCCGGTGCGCCCATGGGCATGGCCGAGATGGCGGTGGCGCTGTGGGGCCGGCACCTGAAGCACAACCCGGCCGACCCGCACTGGCCCGACCGCGACCGCTTTGTGCTGAGCAACGGCCACGCCAGCATGCTGATCTACGCGCTGCTGCACCTGACCGGCTACGACCTGGCGATGAGCGAGTTGCGCAACTTCCGCCAGTTGCACAGCAAAACACCCGGCCACCCCGAGGTGGACGTGACACCTGGCGTGGAAACCACCACCGGCCCGCTGGGCCAGGGCATCACCAACGCGGTGGGCATGGCGTTGGCTGAAAAACTGTTGGCGGCCGAGTTCAACCGCCCCAGCCACGTGCTGGTGGACCACCACACCTACTGCTTTTTGGGTGACGGTTGCCTGATGGAAGGCATCAGCCACGAAGCGGTGGCGCTGGCCGGCGCCTGGAAGCTGAACAAACTGGTGGCGCTGTACGACGACAACGGCATCAGCATCGACGGCCAGGTGCTGCCCTGGTTCATCGATAACGTGGCGCAGCGTTTTGCCGCCTGCGGCTGGAACGTCATCGGCCCGCTGGACGGCCAGAGCGTGGACGCCGTCGACGCCGCACTGGTGCAGGCCAAGGCCAGCGCCACGCAGCCCACCCTCATCATCTGCCGCACCACCATTGGCATGGGCTCGCCCAACCGGGGCGGCACGGCCAAGGCGCATGGCGAGGCGCTGGGCGCTGAAGAAATCAAGCTCACGCGGGAAGCGCTGGGCTGGGCTTTTGAGCCCTTTGTCATTCCCGAAACCGTCTACGCCGCCTGGGACGCCAAGGCCGCCGGCGCCAAGGCGCAGGCCGGCTGGGCCGAGCGTTTGGCCGCTTATGCCGCTGCGCACCCTGATGCGGCCGCCGAATTCAAGCGCCGCATGGCCGGCGAGCTGCCCGCCCACTTCGCTCAGACGGCCGTAGACGCCGTGCTGGCCGCGCACAGCAAGGCCGAAACCGTGGCCAGCCGCAAAGCCAGCCAACTGGCGCTGGAGGTCTATACCAGGGCCCTGCCCGAACTGCTGGGCGGCAGCGCCGACCTGACGGGCAGCAACCTGACCAACACCGCGTCCACACCGCCGCTGCGTTTTGATGAAGCCGGTGCGCCCAAAGTCTCTGAAGACGGCAAGCCGGGCCGCCACATCAACTATGGTGTGCGCGAATTCGGCATGGCCGCCATCATGAACGGTGTGGCGCTGCACGGCGGTTACATCCCCTATGGCGGCACCTTCCTCACCTTCAGCGACTACAGCCGCAACGCCATCCGCATGGCCGCGCTGATGAAAAAGCGTGTCATCCACGTTTTCACGCACGACAGCATTGGCCTCGGTGAAGACGGGCCTACCCACCAGAGTGTGGAGCATGCTGCGGCGCTGCGCCTCATTCCCAACCTGGACGTCTGGCGCCCGGCCGACACTGCTGAAACGGCGGTGGCCTGGACCATGGCCATTGGCAACGCAGCCAGGCCCAGCGCGCTGCTGCTCAGCCGCCAGAACCTGCCCTACCTGCCCAAGGCCGGGCTGGACGAGATCAGTAAAGGTGCCTATGTGCTGGCCGAGCCGGCCGAGGTGGGGCTGAAGAAAAAGGCGCAAGCGGTGATCATCGCCACCGGCAGCGAGGTGCAACTGGCGCTGCACGCGCAGGCCGCACTGGCGGCGCGCAAGATTGCAGTGCGCGTGGTCAGCATGCCCAGCACCACGGTGTTTGACCGCCAACCGGTGAAGTACAAGGCCAGCGTGCTGCCGGCCGGCGTGCCGCGCATCGCCATCGAAGCCGGCGTCACCGATGGCTGGTGGAAGTACGGCTGCGCCGCCGTGGTGGGCATCGACACCTATGGCGAAAGTGCACCGGCGCCGGCGCTCTTCAAGCACTTCAAGCTGACGGCCGATAACCTGGCCGACGTGGTGCGCAAGGTGCTGGGCCGCTGACGGCCGCCTGGCCTGCATTTTTCGGGCCCGGGGTCCGCGCGCGGACCGGCTTTCCTTTTCCACTCCCATTCCCATTCCCGCAACACAACACAGAGGATTGACGACATGACCATCAAAGTGGGCATCAACGGCTTCGGCCGCATCGGGCGCATGGTGTTTCGCGCTGCCGTGCAGAACTTCCCCGGCATCGAGATCGTCGGCATCAACGACCTGCTGGAGCCCGACTACCTGGCCTACATGCTGAAGTACGACAGCGTGCACGGCCGCTTCAAGGGCGACATTGCGGTGGACGGCAGCACACTCATCGTCAACGGCAAACGCATCCGCCTGACCGCTGAAAAAGACCCGGCGGCGCTGAAGTGGGGCGATGTGGGTGCTGACGTGGTGGTGGAAGCCACGGGCCTGTTCCTGACCAAAGACACCTGCCAAAAGCACATCGACGCCGGTGCCAAGAAGGTCATCCAGAGCGCACCCAGCAAGGACGACACGCCGATGTTCGTCTACGGCGTCAACGACCAGACCTACGCCGGCCAGGCCATCATCAGCAACGCCAGTTGCACCACCAACTGCCTGGCCCCGGTGGCCAAGGTGTTGAACGACAGTTTTGGCATCAAGCGCGGCCTGATGACCACGGTGCACGCCGCCACTGCCACGCAAAAGACGGTGGACGGCCCCAGCAACAAAGACTGGCGCGGCGGCCGGGGCATCCTGGAAAACATCATCCCCAGCAGCACCGGTGCGGCCAAGGCCGTGGGCGTGGTCATTCCTGAACTGAACAAAAAGCTCACCGGCATGGCCTTCCGCGTGCCCACCAGCGATGTCAGCGTGGTCGACCTGACGGCCGAGCTCGTCAAGCCCGCCAGCTTCGACGACATCTGCCAGGCCATGAAGACGGCCGCCAACGGCCCGATGAAGGGTGTACTGGCCTACACCGAAGACAAGGTGGTGGCCACCGACTTCCGCGGCGAGCCCTGCACCAGCGTGTTTGACGCCGATGCCTCCATCGCGCTGGACAGCACCTTCGTGAAAGTGGTGGCCTGGTACGACAACGAATGGGGCTATTCCAACAAGGTGCTGGAAATGGTGCAGGTGATGGCACGCTGAAGGCGCTGCGTTTCATGGGCGCCCTGGGCGCCCCGGGCGGACACGGCCCCAACGATCAGGGTTGAACATGAAAACAGCTGAAACCGGCCCCATGCATTTTGTTGCCCCCGCCCGCTGCCGGGCGTGGGATGTGGCCGCCGGCTTGCTGGCGGCTGCGGCGCTGGCCCTGTCGGCACCGGGTGCAGCGCGCGCGGCGGCAGCACCGGTGGCAGTGCCGGTGGAGGTGGAGGTCATCGTCGGCTTCAAACCCCAGGCCGACACCGTGCGCCGGTTTGCGCTGTCAGCGCGCGCCACGCCGGCTGATGCCCAGGCCCAGCTGGGCCAGCGGGCGCAGGCGCTGGGCGCCCGCGTGCGCCGCACGCTGCAGGCCGGCAACGCGGTGGGCCCCCACGCGCAGGTGGTGCGCGCCGTGGGTGTGGACGCCGCCAGCCTGGCGCGGCAGCTCGCCGCCGACCCCGACGTGGCCTACGCGGTGCCCAACGGCCGCAAGCGCATTGCAGCGGCGCCCAACGACCCGCTGTATGCCGAAACGGCGCCGGGCGTGCGCGCGAACGGCCCCGACAGCGGGCAGTGGTACCTGCGTGCGCCCACCGCCAGCGTGGTGTCGTCGATCAACATCGAAGCCGCCTGGGCGCGCACCCGGGGCTCGGCGGCTGTGGTGGTGGCGGTGCTGGACACCGGCGTGCGTTTTGAGCACCCCGACCTGGGCCGCGTGGCCAGTGGCGGCGTGCTGTTGCCGGGGTATGACTTCATCAGCGACAGCACCGTGGCCAACGACGGCGGCGGGCGCGATGCCGACCCCAGCGACCCTGGCGATTGGCTGACCGGCAACGAGAACTTTCCGCCTGGTTTCGGTTTTTGTGGTGTTGCTGACAGTTCGTGGCACGGCACGGCCACCGCCAGCCTGGTGGCTGCGGCCACCGACAACCTGCTGGGCATGGCCGGCACGGCCCCCGGTGTGCGCGTGTTGCCGGTGCGGGTGCTGGGCCGCTGCGGTGGCTCAGACGCCGACATCCAGGCCGCCATGTTGTGGTCAGCCGGCATCTCGCAGCCCGGAGTGCCCGACAACCCGAACCCGGCCCGTGTCATCAACATGAGCCTGGGCGGCGCGGGCACCTGCGACGCTGCTTACCAGTCGGTGGTCAACCAGGTGCTGGCCCGCGGGGTCAGCATTGTGGCCGCCGCCGGCAACGGCGCGGGCGGCGCCGTGGGCGTGCCGGCCAACTGTGCGGGGGTGGTGGGCGTCACCGCACTGCGCCATGTCGGCACCAAGGTCGGGTTTTCAGACCTCGGCCCCGAGGTCTCGATAGCCGCACCGGGTGGCAATTGCATCAACATAACCGCCGGCTCGCCCTGCCTGTACCCCATCCTGGCCGCCACCGACAGCGGCACGCGGGGCCCGGTGGGTTCCACCTGGACCGACAGCTTCAACATCACCGTGGGCACCAGTTTTGCGTCGCCGCTGGTGGCGGGCGTGGCCGCTCTGATGGTGTCGCAGCGGCCGGCGCTCACGCCCGCCGAAGTGCGCACTGCCATGCAGACCACGGCACGGCCTTTTCCGGTGACCGGGGGCGACAACGGGCCTGACGACCCCACGCCCGTCACCCAGTGCCGGGCGCCGCAGAACAACGTCAGCCAGTTGCAGTGTTACTGCACCACCGCGCTGTGTGGCGCTGGCATGTTGGACGCAGCCGCTGCGGTGGCTGCCGTCAGCGGCCCGCTGGCGCGGCTGGAGGTGAGCCCGCTGTCGCCCACAGCGGGGCAGACGGTCACGCTCACCGGCGCCAACAGCCTGGCCACTGGGGGCGGCGCGCCATCGCGTTATGAATGGGCGCTGGTGTCGGGTGGCGGCATCGTTGCCGGTTTCTCCAGCGCCACCAACGCCGCCACGGCCACGCTGGCGCCCACCGCCGCTGGCAGTTTCACGGTGCGCCTGACGGTGACCGACAGCACCGGCGCCAGCGACGCGGCCAGCACCACGGTGGTGGTGGCCGCCGCGCCGCCGCCGCCCACCACGCCGCCGGTCAACCCGCCGGCCACCTCAAGTGGGGGGGGTGGCGGTGGCGCCGCTTCCTTGCTGTGGGTGCTGGGCGTGCTGTGGGCGGTAGCACTTCTGCACACATGGCGTGTGCCCGCGCCGCGCAAGGGCTGAACAGCGCCTCAATAATCCCTGTGTTCGGCCCGTGGGGGGCCGATATCTGTGCATACGCACCTGATGTCAGGGTTTTGAGTGCTGCGCCTGCTTGCCCACTTTCGCCGTTACTGCAGCCGCCGCCCAGCGCGGGGCGGTTACGCTGCTGCACCGGCGGCCCCCACGGCGGCCCTGCTGGTGCTGTTGGCGGCCGGGGGCTTGTTGGGTGCGGGTTTGTGGGCCCGCGCGCAGGCGCAGGCCCCGGCGCTGCCCGCCACGGCCCCGGCCTTGGCCGCAGCACCCGGCCAGCTGACGGTGGGCCTGGCCCGCATGCCCCAGCTGTCCAACGGCGCCCAGGGCAGCCACGGCCTGATCGTGCGCCTGAAAGAAGCCGCGCCCCACATCACCACCAACCCCGCGCTGCAGCCGCTGGGTGACCAGATGCGCCGCCGCGACAGCGAACGCTGGCGCAGCGTGCTGCGCGGCTCGGGCCTGACGGCGACCTCGGGCGCGCGTGAACCGGTGATGCGGCCCTCGGGCCGCGACACCTATGTGCTGGACTTCGGGCGCTTGCTGTCGGCCGAAGAAACCGAGCGGGTCGCGGTGCGGCTGCGTGCGCGGCCCGAAGTGGAATGGGTGGCCGCCAACACGCTGGAGCAGCGGCTGCAGGTCAGCAGCGACCCCTTGGCGCCCGAGCAGTGGTGGCTGAGGGGCGCGGCCGGCCTGAACAGCAACGCCCAGCCCGAGCGCATGCGCGGCGTGCCGGGTTTTTTCCCGGCCTGGCAAAGCGGTTTGGCGGGCACGGGTGCGGCCGCTGGCAGCGGTGTGTCGGCCGTGGTGGCGGTGCTCGACACCGGCATCACGCCGCACCCCGACTTGATCGGCCGCGTGCTGCCGGGTTATGACTTTGTCAGCGACCCGCTGCTGGCCAACGACGGCACGGGCCGTGACGACGACGCCAGCGACCCCGGCGACTGGGTCTCGGCCGCCGACCGCCAGCAGACGCGGTTCGCCGCCTGTGCCGAGCAGCGCAGTTCCTGGCACGGCACCGTGATTGCGGGCCTGGTGGCGGCCAACACCGACAACGGCGTGGGCGTGGCCGGCATCGACCGCCAGGCGCGCATCCTGCCCGTGCGTGTGGCCGGCAAGTGCGGCGCGGCAGTGGCCGACATCGTGGACGGCATGCGCTGGGCCGCCGGCTTGCCGGTGGCCGGTGTGCCCTTGAACCCGAACCCGGCGCGCATCATCAACATCAGTTTTGGCGGCGCTGCCACCTGCGGGCGTGAATACCAGGCTGCCGTGGACGAATTGCATGGCAAAGGCGTGGTGGTGGTGGCTGCCGCCGGCAACGACCACGGCGCGGTGGCGCGCCCGGCCAACTGCAACGGTGTGGTGGGCGTGGCGGCGCTGAACCGCGACGGCTTCAAAACCCACTACTCCAGCTTCGGCAGCGCGCTGGCCGCCAGTGGCCTGGCCACCGTGGGGGGCGACGACGGCCGCTCCGGCGCGTGGCGTGAACTGCTCAGCGACGGTGGCCTGGTGACGGTGTGGAACTCGGGCGCCACTGGCGTGGGCGAGGCCGGTTACGCCAAGCTGTTTGGCACCAGCTTTGCTGCCCCCCTGGTGTCGGGCACCATCAGCCTGATGCTGGGTGTGAACCCGGCATTGACGACCGCGCAGGTGATTGAGGGCCTGCGCAAAACGGTGCGCCCGCATGTGGTGTCCAGCCTCATCGGCGAGTGCAGCGACAACAACCCCGGGCGCTGCATCTGCACGCTGCAGACCTGCGGCGCCGGCATGCTGGACACCGAGCAGGCGCTGCGCTTTGCCGCCAACCCGGCCAGTTATGTGGCGCCACCACGCCAGCCGCAGTTGCTGGACACCGCCGAGATACGCCAGGCCGTCGCCCTGGGGCCCGACCTGCCGCCCAACACGGCCGGCACCGCCACCGCCTTGGCGGCGGCGGGCGAACGGGGTGGCGCCACGGCCGCTGTGGGCACCGGGGCGGCCGGTGCTGCGCCGGCTGGTGGCGGCGGTGGCGCCAACGGCTGGCGCGTCACGCTGCTGTTGCTGCTGGCCAGCGCCGCGCTGTGGGTGGGGCGGCCGGCGGTTAGGCGGCCGCGCAGCGCGTGAAGCGCAGCCCTTGCGGCAGCGGGGTGTCGCGCAACTTTTGCGCCAGCGCGGGCGCCGCAGCCGGGGCGCGCAGGCGCGACAAGCGCACCGTGCCCTCGGGGCCCTGCACGGCGCGCACCACGTTGGCCACCGCGGGGTAGCGGCTGCTCAGCGCGGCCAGTGCTGTGTCGGCCTCGGCTTTGCTGCTGTGGCGTGAAAACACCAGCCCGGGTGCCAGCTCCCGGGGTGTATCCAGCAGCTCGGGCGCCGGCACGCCCTGGCGCTGCCAGGCCTGCAGTCGGGTGCGCCGGGCCGCAGCATCGGCAAAGCGGCCTGCATACAACAGCCAGCCGGGTGTTGCCACGGGCACATCGGCCAGCGCAGACAGGTCGACGCCGACGCGGCTCAAGGCGCGGTTGGCGGCGGTCAGCTGGTCGGCTGTGAAGGGGCCGGCTTCCAGGCACTGCGCGCCGCCAGCGCCAGCGGCGGTGGTGGTGTTGTTGCTGGCTGATGGCGTGGCCGCCGGGCCGGCGGCGGGGGCTGATGCTGCCGGCAACACACCCGGCAACACACCCGGCGGCGCTGCCAGCGGCGCTGACGCGCGGGGCGGCGGCAACGCGGCGCGTGCGGCCTCGGGGCTGAGCAACAGCATACGTTCAGGGCGTACCTGTGCGGCCACGCGTTCGGGTTCACGCTGGCTTTCGCCCGGCGGCGGCCAGGCGGCGCCCAACCAGCCGCGTGCCCAGCCAAAAAACAGCAGGTTCAACACCAGCAACACCACCACCAGGGCGCGCAGCATCACGGGCTCATGGCGGGGGCTTGCAGGCGCACGCTGACCTCGCCACTGTGCACGCGGTGCAGCGTGCCGCCCGCGTGCACGCGCAATGCGCCGTCGCTGTCCACACCCTGCGCCAGGCCTTGCAAGGGCGCGCCTGGGCTGGTGGTGGCATGGCTGGTGGTGACGCTGCGGCCGCGCAGCAAGTCGCGCGCCGCATAGTCCGCCGCCAAGGGGGCAAAGCCCGCGCTTTCAAAGCGGCGCAGCGCCTGCGCCAGCGGCAGCGCCACGCGGGCCAGGGCCTGGGGGGCCGTCCATGCAGGGTGCAGCTCTTGCAGACAGGCGTAGCCGTGGTTCAGCTCGGCACCGGTGTGCACTGCGGCGTCACCGGCCCTGGGCTGCACGTTCAGGCCCACGCCCACCACCACCCAGCGTTGGCCACCGCGTGCAGCGGTTTCCACCAGCACGCCACCGAGCTTGCGGCCGGGCGCGGTGGGGCCGGCCCCTGGCGTGGGGTCTGCGTCGTCGCGCAGCCACAGGTCGTTGGGCCACTTCAGCAGCAGGCGCAGCGGCTGCGGCTGCGGCGCGGGCTCCAGTGCCTGCGCCAACGCCAAGCCCACGGCCAGCGACAGCCCCTCCCAGCGCTGCGGCGTCAGCGGCACCGCCAGCGAGAAGGTGAGCGACGCGCCCGGTGCGCTGTGCCAGGCGCGGCCCATGCGGCCGCGCCCCTGTGTCTGGTGCTCGGCCACCAGCAAGCAGGGTGCGGGGTCGGCGGTGCGCTGCAGCAGCGTGGTGTTGGTGGAAGCCGCCTCGGGCAGCACCTCGACGCTGATGCCCGGCCACACCGGGGCCAGCTGCAGCCACAGCGTTTCAGCGTCCCAGCCGGTGGGTGTGGCCATCTTGGGGTGCAGGGGCTGAACGCGGGTGCAGCGCAGCAGCCGCTGTCAGCGTTTCGGGGCCAGCATGGTGCCGCGGCAGCTGGGGTGGCCGCAGCGGCATTCGTATTCTTTTTTCAGCTTTGGCGTGTAGCGTTCGTCGATCACCAAACCGTAGTCGTAGAACAGTTCGTCGCCCGGCTTCAGGTTTTTCAGCGCGCGGATGAAAACGCGGCCGTCGTCGGTCTGGTCGGCCTTGCAGTTGGGGCGGCAGGCGTGGTTGATCCAGCGTGACGCATTGCCGCCCACCTTGGCGTCAATGACGTGGTTGTCGTCGACGTGGAAATAGAAGGTATGGTTGGGGTCCAGCGGGTCGTGCGGGTGGCGGCGCAGCGCTTCGGGCCAGGTGATGATGTCACCCACGTATTCGATGATGCGTTCGCCCCGCTTGATGGGCTGCAGCGCAAACACACCCTTGCCATGCACACCGCTCTTGCGCACCTGGATGCGGCGGCCCCCGGGTGCAGCGGGCCGGGAGGCTGTGGGCGCGGCGGCCGATTTGCGGGCAGACGTTTTTTCGGCGCTGGCTTGCAAGGGCTTGTTCATTCGTTACATTGAATTCGTACGAGCGCGCGTGCATGCAGGCGCGCGCGAGTCGGCGGATTGTAGGCACGGCCCTGCGCAGCCTTTTGGGGCGCGCTGGGCGCCAAAATAAAAACCCCGTTGCGGCCTTGCAGGCGCGCCGGGCCCGACGGTTTGCCCCGGCGCCGGCACTTGGCTGGCACCGGGAAAGAGAAAGGTTTCATGAGCAAGACCATCATCATTGCGGAAAAGCCCAGCGTCGCGCAGGACATCGTGCGCGCCCTCACGCCGGCCACCGGCAAAGGCAGCAGCGGCGGCAAGTTCGAGAAGTTTGCCGATCACTTCGAGAACGACGACACCATCGTCACCTCGGCCGTAGGCCACCTGGTGGAGATCACCGCGCCCGAGGAATTTGACGTCAAGCGCGGCAAGTGGAGCTTTGCCAACCTGCCCGTGGTGCCACCACACTTTGACGTCGCGCCCATCGACAAGGCCAAGGCGCGGCTGAACGCGGTGGTCAAGCTGGTCAAACGCAAGGACGTGGGTTCTATCGTCAACGCCTGCGACGCCGGGCGCGAGGGCGAGTTGATCTTCCGCCTGATCCTGCAATACGCCTTTGGCGACAAGCCGCACGGCAAACCCATCAAGCGGCTGTGGCTGCAGAGCATGACACCGCAGGCCATACGCGACGGCTTCCAGCAACTGCGCAGCGACCAGCAGATGCTGGGCTTGGCCGATGCGGCGCGCAGCCGATCTGAAGCCGACTGGCTGGTGGGCATCAACGGCACCCGCGCGATGACGGCCTTCAACAGCCGCGATGGCGGTTTTTTCCTCACCACGGTGGGCCGCGTGCAAACGCCCACGCTCAGCATCGTGGTGGAGCGTGAAGAAAAAATCCGCAAACACGTCTCGCGCCCTTACTGGGAAGTGGTGGCCACCTTCGACGCCGCCGCCGGCACCTACGACGGCAAGTGGCACGACAGCGCCTGGAAGAAAAACCCCGACGACGCCGAGGCGCGGTCTGACCGCCTGTGGGACGAGGCCACGGCCCGTGCCATCGCCGCGGCCGTGCAGGGCCAGCCGGCCACGGTGGTGGACGAGGCCAAGCCCAGCACGCAGAGCAGCCCGCTGCTGTACGACCTGACGACCCTGCAGCGCGAGGCCAACGGCCGCTTTGGCTTCAGCGCCAAGACCACGCTGGGCATCGCGCAGACGCTGTATGAAAAGCACAAGGTGCTGACCTACCCACGTACCGATTCACGCAACCTGCCCGAGGACTACCTGGCCACGGTGAAGGAAACGGCCACCATGCTGGCCAGCGAAGACCTGCCGGGGCCGCTGCGCGAGATCAGCGGCCACGCGCGCAAGGCGCTGAAAGAGGGCTACATCAAGCCCACCAAGCGTGTCTTCGACAACACCAAGGTGTCGGACCACTTTGCCATCATCCCCACGCTGCAGCCGCCCAAGAGCCTGACCGAGATCGAGCTGAAGGTGTACGACCTGGTGGTCAAGCGCTTCCTGGCGGTGTTCTACCCGGCGGCCGAATTCATGGTCACCACACGGACCAGCACGGTGCAGCATGGCGGCAAGGCCTACCCCTTCCAGACCAACGGCAAGGTGCTGGTGAACGCCGGCTGGCTGGCCGTGTACGGCAAGGAAGCGCAAGACGACGATGCCAACCTCGTGGCCGTGGCCCCGGGTGAGCAGGTGCGCACCGAGCATGTGGACGTGAAGGCCAACAAGACCAAGCCGCCCGCGCGTTACACCGAGGCCACGCTGCTGAGCGCGATGGAAGGCGCGGGCAAGTTGATCGAAGACGAAGAGCTGCGCGACGCGATGAAGGAAAAAGGCCTGGGCACGCCGGCCACACGCGCGCAGACCATCGAAGGGCTGATCGCCGAGAAGTACATGCTGCGCGACGGCCGTGAACTGGTGCCCACGGCCAAGGCTTTCCAGCTGATGACGCTGCTGCGCGGCCTGGCGATTGAAGACCTGACACGCGCCGACCTCACTGGCAACTGGGAATTCCAGCTCTCAGAGATGGAGCAGGGCCGCCTGTCGCGCCAGGCTTTCATGGCCGAGATTGGCAAGATGGCCGAGCGCATCGTCAAGAAGGCCAAGGAATACGACCGCGACACCATCCCTGGCGACTACGCCACATTGGCCACGCCCTGCCCCAACTGCGGCGGCGTGGTGAAGGAAAACTACCGCCGCTTCAGCTGCACTGGGCAAACGGGTGACGCCGAAGGCTGCGGTTTTTCAATGACCAAGATACCCGCTGGCCGCGCCTTTGAAACCGCGGAGGCCGACGCTTTTCTGCGCGACAAGAAGATCGGCCCGCTGGAGGGTTTCCGCTCCAAGGCCGGCTGGCCATTCACGGCCGAGTTGAAGCTGGTGCACGACGCCGAGATCAGCAACTGGAAGCTGGAGTTCGACTTCGGCGAAGACGCCAAACTGGCCGAAGGCGACGGCGAGCCGGTGGACTTTTCTGCGCAAGCCAGCCTGGGCCACTGCCCGAAGTGCAAGGGCCGGGTGTTTGAGCACGGCAGCAACTACGTGTGCGAACACAGCGTGGGCGCCGCCGTGACCTGCGACTTCAAGACCGGCAAGATCATCCTGCAGCAGCCCGTGCCCCCAGAAGAGGTGCAAAAGCTGCTGACCACGGGCAAGACCAGCCTGCTGGAGAACTTCGTGTCGAACAAAACACGGCGCAAGTTCAAGGCCTACCTGGCCTACGACCCCAAGGAAGGCCGCGTGAGCTTCGAATTCGAGCCCCGGGCGTCGAAATTCCCGCCCAAGAAAACGGCAGCAGGTGCAACCGCAGGTGCAGCGGCCGACGACAAGCCGGCTGCAAAAACGGCCGCCAAAAAAGCGCCCGTCCGCAAGAAGGCCACCACCTGATGCCCACGCTTCCAGGCTCGTGCCGCAGCTGAAGGCCAGGGCCGTGCGCCCCGGCCTGCGCGGCCCCGAGCCCAGCGTTGCCGTGACACCCGGCATTGACGGGCCCTGCCTGCCCCGCACGCCGCCCACCGCGCCCGGCCGCCCCGCATGACCCTGTTGGTGCTGTACAAGTTGCTGGCCATCGTGGCCACCATCGCCTTGGGCTGGTTGGCCACGCGGCTGGGCTGGCTGGTGGCCAGCGGGGCGAAAAGCCCTGAGCGCGCCGACGACGACGCCGCTGCGCCCGCTGCGCAGGGGCCGAACAACAGCGACGCGGCGCAGGTGCTGGGCAACGCCACCATGTACTTGTTTGTGCCGGCCCTGTTGTTCCGCACCATGGCGCTACAGGACCTGGCCGCCTTGCCCCTGCACACACTGGCGGCCTACTTTGTGCCGGTGGTGCTATACATGCTGGCGGTGTACGGCGGGCACCGCCTGCGCCAAAGGCAACAGCAGCGGCCGCCCTGTGCCGAGCCGGCCACACGTGCCATGGCGGTGACCTACGGCAACGCGGTGCAACTGGGCATACCGATGGCGGCGGCGCTGTTTGGCGACACCGGCCTGGCGCTGCACATCGCGCTGGTCAGCATGCACGGCCTGGTGCTGTTGACGCTGATGACGGTGCTGGTAGAAGCCGACCTGGCGCGCGGCCAGGCGGCGGCCAGCCGCTGGGCCACGCTGCGCGTGACGGCGCGCAACACGCTGGTGCACCCGGTGGTGTTGCCGGTGCTGGCCGGTTGGTTGTGGAACCTGGCCGGCCTGGGCCTGCACCCGGTGCTGGACCAGGCGCTGCAGATGCTGGGTGTGGCGGCGGTGCCGATGGCGCTGGTGTTGATCGGCGTGTCGCTGGCCACACACGGTGTGCAGGGCCACGTGCGGCAGGCCTGGGGCTTGGCCGCGACCAAGCTGCTGCTGATGCCGGCGTGGGTGCTGCTGGTGGCGCACCAGGTGTTTGGCCTGCGCGGCACGCTGCTGGCCGTGCTGGTGATGATGGCCGCGCTGCCCGCCGGCACCAATGCCGTGATCTTTTCGCAGCGCTACCGCACGCTGCAGGCCGAGGTGGCCGTGGCTGTCGTCATCGCCACGTTTGCTTTTGTGGGCACGGCGGCGCTGTGGCTGGCGGTGCTGGCTTGGGTGGGGTGAGGGTTGGGTTTTTTGTCTTGAGCGCGCCCCGGCCGGCCTTTGCTGCCGCGAACGACAGCGCACCTTTTTTCACCAGAAGCCGCCCACCCGCACATCGCGCGTTTTGGGACAATCACCCCCACCATGACCCACAGTGACATCCCCGCCTACATGGCCCACGTCGGCGCTGCCGCCCGCGCCGCCGCCACCGCCATGGCCGCAGCCCCCACGGCCGCCAAAGACACGGCGCTGCGCCAACTGGCCCAGCACCTGCGCCTGGCCACGGCCGAGCTGCAAGCCGCCAACGCACGGGACCTGGCTGCCGCCCGCAGCGCAGGCCTGGCCGAACCCCTGGTCGACCGCCTGAAACTCACCCCCGCCATCATCGAGACGGTGGCCCAGGGCTGTGAGCAGATCGCCGCCATGCCCGACCCCGTGGGCGAAATCACTGGCGTCAAGCGCCGCCCCAGCGGCATCAGCGTGGGCCAGATGCGTGTGCCGCTGGGGGTGTTTGGCATGATCTACGAGAGCCGCCCCAACGTCACCGTCGAAGCCGCCTCGCTGGCCATCAAAAGCGGCAATGCCTGCATCTTGCGCGGCGGCAGCGAAGCCTTGCACAGCAACCTGGCGCTGTGGCGTGTGGTGCAGTCGGCACTGGGTGCAGCCGGCCTGCCGCTGGAGGCCGTGCAACTGGTGGAAACCACCGACCGCGCTGCCGTCGGCCGCCTGATTGCGATGCCCGAGTTTGTGGACGTCATCATCCCGCGCGGCGGCAAAGGCCTGATTGAGCGCATCAGCGCCGAAGCGCGTGTGCCCGTCATCAAGCACCTGGACGGCAATTGCCATGTGTATGTGGACGAAGCGGTGGACATCGAGCTGGCCGTCAAAGTGACTGACAACGCCAAGACGCAGAAATACAGCCCCTGCAACGCCGCTGAATCGTTGCTGGTGCATGACAAGCAGGCGGCGCACTTCTTGCCGCGCATCGGCGCCGTGTTTGCCGCCAAGGGCGTGCAGATGCGCTGCTGCCCGCGCGCTGCGGCGCTGCTGGCGCCGACGGCCGGTGCGCAGGTGGTGCCCGCCAGCGAAGCAGACTGGGCCACCGAGTACCTGGCGCCCATCATCAGCATCAAGGTCGTGGACACGCTGGACGAAGCGCTGGCGCACATCAACCGCTACGGTTCACACCACACCGACGCCATCCTGACCACGCTGCACGCCCACGCCATGCGCTTTTTGCGCGAGGTCGACTCGGCCAGTGTCATGGTCAACACCAGCACCCGTTTTGCCGATGGCTTTGAGTACGGCCTGGGCGCCGAAATCGGCATCAGCACCGACAAGTTCCACGCCCGTGGGCCGGTGGGCCTGGAAGGCCTGACGTCGATGAAGTGGGTGGTGCTGGGCCAGGGCGAAGTGCGCACCTGATGGCCTGCTGCCCCGTGCCAAGCCGGGCCTGGGCCTGAATCCGCCGGGCACCGCGCAATGAACCTGGACTTGATGGCCACGCTGCTGGTGGCGGCCGTGCTCTTTTTTTGGGCCACCAGCGCCCACAACCGCCTGGTGCTGCTGCGCAACCAGGTGGCGCAGGCCGGCACACGGCTGACCGAGGCGCTGGCGCAACGCGCGGCGGCGCTG
>JACCDR010059806.1_pt1 | contig 19353 bp, 18 predicted proteins | sample 7446431 | NCBI WGS metagenome assembly JACCDR01 (sample SAMN15323443, study PRJNA562643) | freshwater metagenome | isolation source: river surface water | place: USA:Blue River Watershed | collected 2017-08-17 | reverse complement strand
GAAAAATTTTGACCTAGAAGGAATACTAATTCCATATAAAAACATTCCAGAAATAATCAGGATTATTGGAGACGCGAAAGAACAAGTCTCTATTTGTTTTAACAAAAACCAGATATCGTTCTCGGTGCCGGGTGTGTACCTTACCTCTAGAATTATCGACGGAGTTTTTCCTGATTACCGTCAAATTATACCTAAGTCATTTAAAACCGAAGTTGTTATACTGAAACAAGACTTATTAAACGCATTAAAACTATCGAACACTTTTTCAGATAAATTTAATCAGTTGAATTTAAGGGTTAAACCACAAGAAAAAATAGTAGAACTAGATGCTGAGAATACTAATGTTGGAGAGAATAAAACCCAACTCGATGCTGCTTTGTCTGGGGAGGATACAGAACTAAGTTTCAATTATAAATACTTCTTGGACTGCTTTGTTTCTTTGTCTACAGATAGTGTGAGTATAAAACTAAATGATAGTGGTAAGCCAATGCTCATTCAACCTGTTTCAGATGCTAGTTTTACTTATCTTATTATGCCGATGAATAGATAATGTTTGAGATCAAAGACCTTTTACAGAGATTTGAGAATATTCTAGGAAAAGAATCACTCAAAATAGGTGTAATACAAGAGTCTATTCAAAAAAATTGTGGTTTTCTGGTAGAGAAGGAAAAAATACATTTTAAGAATAAAATAATTAACTTAAAAATAAAACCTCTTTTTAAAAATGAGGTTTTATTGAAGAAGCAAGAAATACTCGAGAGTCTATTAAAAGAAGGAGTTTCTGTAGACGATATACACTAGTTTTTTATAAATAAGACAGAGTTTATTTCTGTGTTGTTGAAGGCTGTGTCATAAACCACAACACGTAGGCTATTTTCACTACGTATATCCTCTAATTCATTTGGTATAAAAGAAAATGAATTAGAGTTACTGCTACCGATATAATTATTGTTTATATATATATCTACTTTTTTTATTGGAAAACCATCTTGTTTATTTATTATCAATGTTATTTTTTCACTTGGCTCGTAGTATTTTTGTAAATCTGGGCTCGTTATTTCAGCAGATATTGAATTTGTTTTTGTGTGTATGTTGTCAAAGAAGTTAGGTTTACTGCTTTCTGTGATTGTCGCGAATCGGTATGAATTTTCAGCCCACCAGTTTGCTATAGGTGTCTCCCAGTTTCTGTATTGAGCATTTCTTTCTGGGTTCTTGGGTACTGGTCCTGTTATACTGTCTCGGTCAACCCAATGAAGTATAGTGTGTACATTGGTGATCACCTTCTCTTCTTTTGTTTCTCTGGGTGTGAGTTGTGTTGCTAGTCCACCAGAAATTTTATCAATGAAAAAGTTCTCATTGCCTTGCCAGTTACCACGTAATACAGGTTTGGTTATTTCTGGATCGAAATAAAGATCTGGTTCCTCGAAGTTTTCTTTTGGTATCTTTGAGAGTGCAAAATTCATATATTTATTCCAAATAGGACCAGCTAGTGCTGAACCACCTTTTCTCATGGCCTTGTTGTCGTTATTACCAGCCCAGACACCTACCACAAGATTTGGGCTATAACCCACAAGCCAAGCGTCCTTATTGTTATTAGTTGTACCTGTTTTTCCAGCTACATCATAACCAGGTATATAGAGACTGGAGTTTGCGCCAAATGTTGGCACACGAGCCTGGTTATCAGAGAGTATATCTGAGATCATTAAAGCTGTATTTTTGGGTAAAACATCTTTTGGGTTGGGTGCATATTCTTCTAAGATTTTTCCAGAACTATCCTCTACTTTGAGTATACCCACAGGTTTATTCTTGGTTCCATTATTAGCAAAAACTCCATAAGCTCCAGTTATATCTAGTAATGTTACTTCACCACCTCCGATAACCAGTGTTAAACCATATCTATCTATATCAGAGAGGGTAGATATACCCATATCCTCAGATACTTTTAAAGAATCTTTTAATCCCGCTAAGTAGAAAAGTTTTACCGCTGGTACGTTGATAGATTGGGCGAGAGCGTCTCGCAAATTCATGGGGCCACGGAATTTACCATCATAATTTTGTGGCATATAACAATCACTTTGTTTGTATCCAGGTAGTGCTTTACCGTAAGCATTACAGGTAGTTTGGAATTCTGTTGGTAGGTCAAAAAGCACTGTGTTCGGTGTAAAGCCTTTATTAAAAGCTGTCGCATAGATGAATGGTTTAAAAGAAGAACCCGGCTGTCTTTTTGCTAAAGCAACATTGAAATTACCATCTATTGCTGTATCAAAATAATCCCTCGACCCAACCATTGAAAGTATTTGACCTGTTTTAGGGTCTATAGCCACAAGTGCTGCGTTGCTTCCACCAAAATCTTTTTCATTTTGTAAAGCACCTTCTTTGACTATTTTTTCTGCTTGTTCTTGGAGTGTGTAGTCTAGGGTGGTTGTTACTTTCAGTCCCCCCGCTTCTACCACTTCAGACCCATATTTTTCTTCTAGGTAATCTTTGACATAAAAAACAAAATGAGGAGCTCTGATTCCAGAGACAGATTTTGGTAAGAATATGACTACCTCGTTTCGTGTATTTTGATAAGTCTCTTCATCGATAAACCCCAACTCTCTCATTCTGGACAAAACTAAATTTTTTCTATTGTCGAGTTTGTCTTTGTTTTTACCATATGGTGAATAGAAGGTAGGGGATTGAGGTATGGCTGCTAGATATGCGGCTTCGGCGAGATTGATATCTATAGCGGATTTTCCAAAAAACGTCTTACTCGCTTCTTCTACACCATAGATAGTTCCTCCATAAGGAGCCTCATTTAAATATAATTCTAGTATTTTGTCTTTGGTCAGAGCCTTTTCCATTTTTACAGCTAAAACCCACTCTTTTATCTTTCTTGTGTAGGTCTTCTTTTGTACCAACAGTGTATTTTTTACGAGTTGTTGAGTTATAGTGGACCCTCCTTGAGCTTTTTTAGTGTTTAGTATGTTTGCAATTACGGCTCTGATAGTAGAGGTGATTCTGATTCCATTATGGTTGTAAAAATTAGCATCTTCTATTGCGATGGTCGCATTTTTAACATTTGGACTTATCGCTTCAAACGGCACACTGGTTCTTTTGATATCCTCGTGAATATCATACAAAACTATCTCACCAGTTCTATCAAAAATTTTAGTTGAGTTAGAAACCTTTCTGTCATTAAAAGAATTAAAATCCGGAATTCGCAAAGACGAAATCCAGACAAAAACACCACCTATAAATAAAATAAATAATCCAGCAAATAAAAGTACCCAATCATAGTGTTTCTTTGTTTTTAGGATATTTTTATACCAGTGTTTAAACCTTCTTACTAGTTTTTTTGTTTTATGAATCACCTAGGCATTTTAACTGAAAAATCCGCTAGAATCCATAGTCAAAAACCAAAAACCCTTCTACTTATTAGTAAAAGGGTTTTTAGCTCCACAAATTAATTTTTAGTAAGATTCTTCTTGATCAGCTTCTTCTCCGTCGTCAAAACGAAATCCTTCTGGCGGTTCATCTCCACTAAAATCATCGTCCAAATCATCAAGTCCGTCGTCTAGGGCGTTAGGGTCAAAATCATCCTCCTTGAACTCATCACCACCCATCAAATCACCGTTTTCGTCGTAATCCATTTTTTGTTTTGTTTTAAAATTTTATGCGACCTTTTAATTTGAATAATTAATATCAAAATACAATTTCCAAAGCAAGGCGATTTTGTCTTTTCTGTGGAAAACTAAAAGCGCAAATGAGCAAATCCAGTCAAAGCTATAGCTATCGCATCTAGCTCGTCGTCGGAGGTTTTGTCTTTATCTATTTTTACAAGCATTTTTACCATTTTCATGACTTCTTTTTTATCCGCTTTGCCGTAGCCGGTAGTTGCTATTTTTATCTGAAGTGGTGTGGCTTCAAAAATACGCATATTCTTTTTGCTTGCGATGTACAATATCACACCTCGCGCTTCGGCTACATGCATGGCTGTTTTCTGATTGGTTGTAAAGAAAAGTGTTTCTATAGATAAAGTATCTGGTTTGTATTCTTCGCAAAGACTATCCATCTTGTTACCCAGCAACAAGAGCCTTTCATTGAAAGACAAAGAAGAGGGTGTTTTGAAACACTCAGAGTGCAACACTACTTCTTTGTTGTTTATTTTTTCTACTACTGCCACCCCCAGCCTCTCATAACCAGGGTCGATTCCTAAAATACGCATATTTTTTAATTTAGCTCATAGCCCATGTGTTCACAGGCTTTCTTTGTAGCGACTCTACCGCGGGTAGTGCGTTCGATAAATCCAAGTTGTATTAGGTATGGCTCCACTACTTCTTCGACAGTTGCTTCTTCTTCGCTCATTGCCGCAGCGATAGTCTTGAGGCCCACCGGTCCACCATTAAACTTACCAATAAGCACGTCCAAAAATTTTCTGTCAGAGGAATTTAATCCTGCTTCGTCTATCTCAAGCATTGCCAGAGCCTCTCTAACTGTTTTTGCATCCAATTCTTTTTTGTGAACCTGAGCGAAATCCCGCACTCTTTTTAGAAAATAATTTGCCATACGCGGCGTAAATCTACTTCTTTTAGCTATCTCGCTTCCAGCATCTTTTTCAAGCGAAACTCCCAAGAGTTCTCCAGAACGCCCAATGATTTTTTCTATTTCTTCATTGGTGTAAAATTCCAAACGAAAAACACCTCCAGAGAAACGTGAGCGTAAAGGGGAGGAGAGAAGAGCTATGCGTGTCGTAGCAGCAATGATGGTAAAAGGAGGTAGGTCTAGTTGTATGGTTCGGGCAGAAGGTCCTTTGCCGATGATAATATCAAGCACACCAGACTCCATCGCAGGGTAGAGGACTTCTTCTATCATTTTATTGAGTCTATGGATCTCATCAATAAAAAGAATATCTCCAGGTGAGAGGTTGGTCAGTATAGAAGCCAGGTCCCCGACTTTTTCTATGGCTGGACCAGAAGTTATTTTCATTTGTTTACCTGTCTCACGTGCTATCAAGTGCGCTAGGGTTGTTTTACCGAGTCCGGGTGGTCCATAAAATAGTATGTGTTCGGGTGTGTGCCCACGTTCGGAAGCAGCAGAAAGAAGTATTTTTATATTGTCTTTTATGTGTTTTTGGCCGATATACTCATCCCAGGCACGCGGTCTGAGTGTTTGATCCAAATTAGGCTCCTCGGTTTTTTTATCAGGATTGCTTGACATTTTAATTTAAATATGCTATATTACCTACAGATAAAGATATCGACAGTTTATCAACAGCACTGTCCACATTATAACATGGAGTCACGTTTCAGATGGAGTTATAATGAAAACAATTAAAGAGGGCGCTAATCTCTAAGCAATCAGCCACCGGTTATACAGTTTTGCGTAGGACGTTCTGGATATTTTTTAATTTTCTGGGGCTATCCTTCAAGGAGTTGTTACTTCTCGGGTCAAGCCCAGGAAGGATTGTTTAGAGATTAGGGCTCTTTTTTATTTACCACGCCGTAGTTTTACGAAGGCGGGTTTTTTATTTAAACTTTGTATTTTTCGTAGTTTAAACAGAAGTCTTTCCCACCCACTTTGAAACTAGCATAAGTATCTTGCACTATTTTCATAGCATCCTCAGGAGTTTTTACATGAAACACTAAATCGTAATCTACCTTATCTAGGTAGTTTTTTGCTAATGGTTGCTCCTTGATCCACTTTAGTAAACCTTCCCATTCATCACCCATGAGTATTATGGGTATGTTGCAGATGTGGTGCACTTGGACAAGTTGCCAGGTGTAGAAGAGCTCGAGTAAGGTGCCTAGCCCCCCTGGGGTGACAATCACTGCGTTTGATATAAGCATAAACTCATCTAGGCGTTCAGAGAAACGATTAAAGGTCTCTTTGTATTCTACGGCGTTATTGAATTTCTGATTCCAAGGCAGAGCTACACCTATACCAATAGAAAGGGAATTGTTACCGGCTTTTTCTTTCCCGATTTTATGACCCTCATTCCCAGCACGCATGAGTCCTGGTCCACCACCAGTGACTACATCAATATCTGCCTCTCCTAGCATACTTGCTAGTTTTTTTACATCCTCATATATCTCATCACCGTGTTCTATTCTAGCACTCCCAAAGATTGCCACACGAAAACGATTATCTTGTTTCTTAAAAAGTCTCGACAAGGTATTTTTCATATATTTTAAATATAAATTTATTCTTCACCAAGGTCAACTACACTCGATATTTCTTCAATAGAAGTTATTCCATTTAATATTTTTACTATACCGTCTTGGCGCATAGATAGTATGCCTTGCGTCTTGGCCACGTCCTTGATTTGTCTTTCTGATGGGTTTTCCGGCATTAACTTTTCTAGCGCTTCGTCTGTGTGTACTGCTTCAAAAATACCAATACGGCCCTTGTACCCAGTATTGTTGCATTTTTCACATCCGACAGGGTAAAAGAAATTGAAAGGTTTTGTCTTGTCTATATTGTATTTATTCAAGTCCTTACCCTCAGCCTCCATACCAGAGATAATCATATTTATAAGCACCACCTCTCTTTCCTTGGCTGGTTTTGATATTTTACATGATACGCATAGTTTACGTACCAGACGCTGAGCAATGGATAGAGATAAGGCTGATACAAGAATTTTTGGATTCACTCCAAGGTCGATCAGTCTAGGTATGGCACCTGCTGCATTGTTGGTATGCAAAGTAGAGAACACCATGTGTCCGGTCAAAGCGGATTGGACTGCTATCTCTGCTGTATCACCATCACGTATTTCACCCACCATAATGACATCTGGATCTTGACGCAGAGCGGATTTTAAACCTTCTGCAAAGCCATATTTATCGTCCTCTTTCTTTTGGGTTTGAGTAATACCCCTGAGTCTGTATTCTACTGGGTCTTCGATGGTGATTATTTTTATCTCAGGCGAGTAGATGCGACGCAAAAAGGCATACAATGTAGTGGTCTTACCGGACCCGGTTGGACCAGTTACCAGGATTAGTCCGTTGGGTTTTGCTATTTCTTCTTTGATAATATTAAAAAGATAAGTCTCGATACCCATATCTTCTAGGTCTATTTGTATAGACTTGGGGTCAAGTATACGCATCACGATAGATTCTCCATATGTACCAGGAATCATTGAAGTACGAATAGATAATTCTTCTTCACCTTCAGTGATAGCAAACCTACCATCTTGAGCATTTTTTGAAGTAAGTTTCATTCCAGAAAGTAATTTTATACGAGAATTTATCAAGTGGTATGTATCTAATGAAAAGTAATCTACATCTTGCAATACACCATCTAAGCGTAATCTCAATCTGCCTCTATCTTGCTCGGGTTCTATGTGCACATCAGATGCTTTGATTGCAATAGCTCCAGCCAAAATGATTTCCAAGATACGAGATATCTTGTGGGTTTTGTTTGTCTCGAGTTCTTTTTTTACCATTTCGGAAATATCTTGTATGTGTTCTATGGTCTCAGCTGTTTTTCTTAATATTTCAGAAGAAATATCGATACCTCCGATTCGGGTACTTTCTGCTAGTGACAGTTCGGTGTATCTTTCCCAAACTTTTTCTATGCTACTCAAAGAAGTCATATAGAAAATTGGTATGAGTCCATGACGCCCTACCTCTTCTCTGATTCTAGATTTTAGTTCCTCTGTGGGAGACCTGAGTGCCACATATATATTTTTACCAACTAGTTTAAAGGGCCCTATTTTTAATTCACGAGCATCTTTTTCTGAAATAGCACGCAAGGCTTCGTTGTCTACACCAATACGATACAAATCTATATAGGGTAGGTTGTATTTGGTCTCGGCGAGCATAGCTATAAGCTGTTCCTCTTCTACGTGCTTCAAATCCTCGAGTTGTTTATTTTGTTTTTCTTCATTAAAGTCAGACATTTTATATAATTATATAGCAACTTTCCAAAATGGTATAATGCCGAGGATGGACAAAGATACAAAAACTATAGTTTTGCTTGATGCGCATGCGATAATCCACCGAGCTTATCATGCATTACCAGACTTTTCTTCTTCGATGGGTGAGCCTACCGGTGCGCTCTATGGACTCTCAAATATGCTGATGAAGATAGTATCTGACCTAAAACCTGATTATATAGTAGCCTGTTATGACCTACCTCAAAAAACTTTTCGACACGAAGCCTATGATGGGTATAAAGCAGGTAGGGCAAAGGCCGACCAAGCACTCATCACTCAAATCATAAGTTCTCGTAGAATCTTTGAGGCTTTCAATATACCCATCTATGACGCTCCTGGGTTTGAAGCAGATGATGAACTCGGTACCATATCCGAATTGTTGAAAGACAGAAAAGACATAAAGGTCATAATTGCTTCAGGTGATATGGACACCATGCAACTTGTCGATGATAAAAAAGTACAAGTATATACCCTGAAAAAAGGAATCAATGACACCATTATGTATGACGAGGCCGCGGTCAAAGAGCGTTTTGGTTTTGCTCCAAAGTTTTTGCCCGATTACAAAGGATTACGTGGTGACCCATCCGACAACATTATCGGCATCAAAGGTATCGGAGAGAAAACAGCGACCACTTTGATCCAAGAATTTGGAACCATAGAAGATATTTATAAAGCCATCAAAGGTAAAGATGCACAAGAAGTTTTCAAAAAACTTGGCATCTCTGAAAGAATTTTTAATTTATTAAAAGAAGGGGAAGAAGAAGCCCTTTTTTCAAAAACTTTAGCTACCATACGAAGAGATGCTCCGATTGATTTCAAAATTCCAGAGCAGACTTTTTGGCAGAATTTTTCTTTTGAAAAGGTAGAAAAACTTTTTGTCGATTTAGAATTTCGTAGCCTTATGTCTCGACTCAAAAACTTCTTCTCTGGCGGAGAGGCTGTCGGCAGGCTAGATGATTTTTTATCTACATCAAAGGAAAGTAAAAACCCAGAGCCTACGCCTCGGGTCCTCGGGTCAATTCACCAGACCGGCTCGGCACAGGCTCTGGGTTTTGAAGATGCGTCAGTCTTGCAAGAAACCTCTGTCGCCCTATGGCTCATAAACTCAGATATTTCAAATCCGACACAAGGAGATATTTTAAACTTTGCAAAGACGCAGGATTTTGAAATCGCCAAAAAGGTAATCTTTGAGAGACTTAAGAAAGATAATCTAGAAAAGGTTTTTGAGGAGATAGAAAAACCCATCATCCCGATAGTCAAAAAAATGGAAGACCACGGTGTGCTCGTAGATCAGGTATTTTTTAAAAAATTGAGTGCAGAGTATCATGCGAGTTTAGATGCTATTACTGCTCGTATTTATAAAATGGCTGGGGAGGAATTCAATATAAATTCACCAAAGCAACTCGGTCAGATTTTGTTTGAGAAGATGGGTATCAAATCCACCAAGAAAAAGAATGCCAGTGGTAACCTCTCGACTCGCATTGAAGTCTTGGAAGAACTCGAAGAAAATAATCCTATTATCACCGAGATTATGGCATATAGAGAATTATCCAAACTACTCTCTACTTATGTAGACGTGTTGCCGAAGATGGTCGGAGAAGATGGCAGACTGCATGCGAAATTTTTGCAGAATGCGACTACTACTGGGCGATTCTCATCTATCGATCCAAATCTACAAAACCTACCAGTCAAAAGCGAGCTGGGCAAGAGAATTCGTGGAGGGTTTATAGCCGGGGAAGGGCACAAGATGGTGTCTTTTGATTATTCTCAAATAGAACTACGTGTCGCTGCTATCTTATCAAAAGATAAAAAGATGACTGATATCTTTAAAGAAGGCAAGGATATTCATGCTGGGGTGGCGTCTTTTGTGTTTGGTGTACCGCTCGAGGCGGTCGACGCAGAAATGCGACGCAGAGCAAAAGTCATAAATTTTGGCATTATCTACGGCATGGGGGTCAGCGCTTTGAGGAAGAACTTGGGTGACACTAGAGAAGCCGCACAGAAATTCTATGACAATTATTTTAGACAGTTTGAAGGGGTGGCCCAGTATCTAGAAGAGGTAAAAGATTTTGCTAAAAAGCATGGATATACAGAAACTCTCTTTGGGCGTCGAAGGTATTTTAAAGACATAAACTCTCGCTTGCCATTTCTCAAAAACATGGCTGAGCGTACCGCGACCAATGCTCCGATCCAAGGCACCGCCACAGCGGACATCATCAAACTCGCTATTCGCTACGCGCATGAAGATTTGGAAAAAGCCGGACTGATAGATAAAACCCATCTGACTCTACAGGTGCACGATGAACTCGTGTATGAGATAGAAGAGAGCGCAGTCGAGCAGGCTGTACCCATCATCAAGAATGCTATGGAAGGAGTCCTCGCACGTTCATACCTGTCTATGCAAAATGAAATACCCTTACTAGTGAACTACGGAGTAGGGAATAATCTAGAAGAGGTGAAATAAAAATTCTTTGACAAAAAATCTCAATATTGTATAAAGAGTTTGATAAACACGCTCTTTTCATCACTTTTAAAAACATTTCTCATGAGAAAGATAAAGTTCACCTCATCTAAACTCATGATGAAGTGTCATGGGTATGCCAAAAAACGCGAAAAAAAGATACAAGCCTTGATAGGAGTGGTGATGTGGTGTAACCCACTTTTCACTTTTATGTGGGTGATGGTTGCTTCACAGCAACCTTGCTCGGATTTTTTAAATCTAACCCTTGCTGTTATCAACACCATATTTTCGGTGATAGTATCTCTCGGGGGTGCTGTTTGGAAATCTGGGCATACATTCTGGGCTTTTTTTGTTTCTGCTATAATTAATTTTATGGGTGTCTTAGTACATCTATATAAAATTATTTATGTATTTTTGGGAGCATAATTTCACTGGGCCCTGCTAGTCAGGGCTTTTTTGTTTGACATTTTTATAAAAAGATGTACAGTAAAGAAAATACTAGTTTTTTGACAAATTCTTACTTTATATAGCTTTGATTGAGCGTTTGGTGTGGATTTCTAGCCTTGCTGCAGCAGAAAGGGTTTTCTAACCCAGAACCTTTTCTGCTGTAGCACATCGCTCAGTATATTCTTTCATTTCAAACCCATTTTTTTGGTCATGAAAAAAATACTCTCTATTTTCCGCAACATCGCCCTCCTCCTTTTTTTGGCGACCACCCTTTACAATTGTAAACTTACAGAAAAGGTTCACCCAACTGCCGTCCTCCCCGAACCAACACCTCAACAAATTGATGCCCATACTGCTATCAAAAAAGCCGGTGGTTATGTAGAGATTCGTGTTCTACCTGATTCAGTTGCTCAAGATCAATCGTTTTTGAATTGGTACGTTGAACAAATCTTCATTCAACCGTGTGACACAAACACAACAACTTTCAGTTCAAATTCGGAAATGAGTGGCGGTGCCAAATTTACTCAGACAACTTACAACTTTACCCCCAAAAAGATTCCAGGAGGATTTAGAATTTTTGCGGTAGAGTACATTAAGCCTGAGCCTATTGGTCCGCTGTATGCCAGTGTCGGCGCTAATGAGTACAAAAAGGATATCACCCCTGTTCTTGATTTTTTTATAGGATCTGTCACTTACCAACCTGGCGATGTCGTCACTGTACCATTTGGTCCTGTTTCGGTGACAAAAACAAGAGATGGTTGTTGTCCTGCTCCAGAAATGTTGTACACAACAGATCAGATACGTATTTATACGCCTCCGGTTAAAAAAGAAAAAGAGGATACAGAAATATCCAAACCACACTGGGGTGAACCAAAAATGTAATCACTATGAAAAATTTCAGAATCTCAGGCCGCTTGCGACTTGCTAGAATAAAAATTAAAAGACCTTTCCGTTTCATCGCGAAACATCCGTATGTTTACGGAACAATTCTTTTTGTTTTTATAGTTGCCATAGCCGCAAAGTTTCCTTCAGTTGAACGCAACAGCAGCTCTAATGTCAATTCAATTTCGACTCAATACAAAAAAGGGTCTATTGCAGAACTTGATGCTGCACGCGCTAAAGCCGCTGAAGAAGGGGAAGAGTTAAAAGTCATTAATTTGACTAAAAAAGCTCCAGTTATTTTAGAACAAGTACCAGTAAAGTAAGTTTTGTGCTTAATGCCTCGCATTGACCCCCGCAACATCATGTTTGTGTGGGGTCTTTTTATTTATGCTAGAATATGCTTATGGAAACACAACCAGTCAAAGAAGAGAGGGTGGAGAAAGAGGCGAGGCATTTAGTGCACCATACCTTGGCGCATTCATATACCGTCTATTTCTTTGTACTTTTGTTTGGTGTGGCGCTTGATATGTTTTTCCCTATACGTATTTTCCCTGCGTGGCTTTCTGGGTGGGTGGGGATAGGCCTCTTGGTATTGTCTTCTATCCTGATCATCTGGGCACAGCGGAGTTCTCTGCATTTGACCAAAGCAGAAGAAGTGACCAAGGATAATTTCTGCAAGGGCCCGTATTGTTATACTCGAACCCCGACCCACTGGGGTCTATTCCTCTTGGTGCTTGGTTTTGGACTCATGATCAATGCTTTTTTTATCACTCTCCTCACTATAGTATCTTTTTTTATAACTAAACTTGTCTTTATCAAAGATCAAGAAGCAATACTAGAGAGACGTTATGGTGATGCTTATCGAGAATACAAAAAGTCTGTAAGGTTTTAAATATAGAGAATGATATATCTTTTTGCTGGTGATGACGCTGAAAAGAAAATAGCTAGTTATGAAAAATTCTTGGGAGACGTATCTGCCAAGATGGAGGTTTTTCATATTGCTCGCAATAATTTCTCACCTATTGAGATCGAGAGTTTTTATTCTGGGGCTGGCTTGTTCTTCAAAGAGTGTGCCATAGTCTTCTCAGATATTTTAGAGAGGGAGGATGAGAGGAGTTTTGTGTTTGAGCATTTGGATGACATGGCCGGCTCCCCAAATCTTTTTATCTTTCTAGAGAGTAAATTATTGAAAACTTCTCTAGATCCATTTAGAAAAGCCCGAGCGGAGATAAATTATTTTGAATTACCCAAAGAACGTCATGAGAAATTCAATAACTTTCTTTTGGCAAATGCGCTCAGAGACAAGGATAAGAAAAGCCTATGGATATATTATCGGCAGGCAGTAGACCTAGGGGTAGGGCTCGAAGAATTGGTCGGAGTGATGTTCTGGCAGGTCAAAGACATGCTCATAAAACGTATGTATGGCAAATGGCAAGCAAAGGATTTGCAGAAAATATCCGAACATCTAGCGTATCTATTGCCTGAGGCCCGAAGAGGGGGTAAAGACGCAGAAACAGTATTTGAGAGGTTTATACTAGAAATTTTTTAAAAATCTGCTATTATCATAAAACGTAAGTGTTTTATATGAGCGCCCATAGCTCAGCTGGTAGAGCAGCTCCCTTTTAAGGAGATGGTCGCAGGTTCGATTCCTGCTGGGCGCACATAAATTAAAAAGATTAAATATCTGTATATTTTTTGTGTTATTATGTTCGCATGGAAGACTTTAAACCTGTACGTGAAGATGGTGTTGAAAATAGAAAAAGGTTTTTAAAAGCACTAAAGATAATATCCCTTTCGGTTCTTACCATGCAACCAATGTCCTTAAAAGCTCAATTAAATAACCCAAAAAATATAAATGAAAAGACGTTCGAGATTCACAACCCTTTGGTTGTAAAAGATAAAAATTACCAAGAGACTCAACGTATCGCCACGGAAGATAGGGATTGGTTAATTGAATATATTTCTTCTCCACAGTACAAAGAAAGAATGATGAGAGAATTTTTGATTTGGAAAAGTATCGGCCAGGATCATGGTTCTCAGGATTTTACCAAGAGTAAATATTTTGTAGAAAATGTAACAAGTCTAACAAAAGTCGAAGACCCTGGAAATGTTGTTATTGATACTATTTTAAATAGATTTAGGAAAATTTCTCAAAAAGATTTAGTAAAAAGTTATCCACTAGAGAGTATTTTCCCAACCATAGATGTAGCAAATTTAAGTAATAGCGAAGATTCTTTAGAGGTTGATAAATTGATTAATGATAGAATATCAATGATAAAATCCACCCCTTGGGTTATTATTCCTAATATTTATTTTCCTAAAAAAACCTATGGATATTTCTTTCCAGCAGACAATCCAGTCAGAATGGGCGGTTGGGTTTTTAAAGAGGGTCAGGTAGTGTTTTTAGCCAAAAAACTACCTGAAAATGGAAAGACCGTACCAGTACATGAATTCAATCATGTTATAGAAGATAAAGAAAATTTAGCCATTCCTTCTACAAAAACCATTCTTGAAATCAGAAATTTATCTAAAAATCCATACTATCGTGAACACTTTGAGTCTAAAGCGCGAATAGGGGCATTCCGTAGAGAATTACAAGTTTTAGGTATTTATAATCCTTTTACTGATGATTTTACCAAAGAGCATTTAGAAAAATATAGATTCTTAATAAAAGAAGGTAAAATAAAAAAAGAGTTTGGTGCAAGACAGTTGATGGATTCTTTCTCTGATGAGGATATTATCTGGTTTATGAACAATACAGCAGGTATTGACTTGATTGAAATCATAGACGATTTAGACAAAGATTATCAGAAAAATACATCATCTTAAATGATAAAAAATTTTAAATTAAAAAGTAATTTCAAACCTTCCGGTGACCAGCCCAAGGCTATTTCTGATTTGTTGGATGGCTTAAATAAGGGTATGAAAAAGCAAACTCTCCTCGGTGCTACAGGCACAGGTAAGACTTTTACCATGGCCAATGTCATCGCCGAGTACAACAAGCCTACTTTGGTCATCGCTCACAACAAGACCCTCGCTGCACAGCTTGCACAAGAATTCAAAGAATTTTTTCCAGATGCTGCGGTGCATTATTTTGTGTCTTATTATGACTATTATCAACCCGAAGCATATATGCCAGTCTCTGATACCTATATAGAGAAAGATGCGCAGATCAACAAAGAGATAGACCGATTGCGTCATGCTTCTACTCAGGCGCTACTTACTCGAAAAGATGTGATTATCGTCGCATCAGTATCTTGTATTTATGGTCTGGGTAGTCCAGAAGAATATGAAAAAGTAAATCTCAAACTCGAGAGCGGTGCTTTGTTTGATCGCAACGCTCTCATGAAAAAACTCATCGACATACACTTTAGTCGCACAAATGCAGACCTCACCCCGGGCACTTTTCGAGCTATTGGCCCAAAAGTAGAATTCATGCCGGTTTCTGAAAATTACATGTATGCTGTTTCTTTTGCTGGCTCAAAGATAGATAGCATTCAAAAGATAGATCCGGTGTCTATGCAGATACTCAAACAAGAAAATTTCATATATGTTTTCCCAGCCAAGCACTTTATCACCGAAGATTCAAAAGTAAAACTCGCTATCGAAAATATAAAAAAAGAACTTGCCGCACAATTAAAATATTTTGAAAAAGAAGGCAAACTGCTCGAAGCAGAACGCATCAAAAGGAGGACAAATTATGACCTAGCCATGATCCGCGAGGTGGGGTATTGTAGCGGTATTGAGAATTATTCCAGACACCTTTCTTTTAAAAAAGAAGGTGAAGCCCCAGAGACCCTTTTGTCGTATTTCCCTCATATAAAAAATCAGGCAGGCTCTCGCCGTCGCTCGCATTCTGTCCTGAATACTCAAGATAGTTCTGGTAGTAGCGAAGACTCCTCTGAAAGCATGCCTGATTTTTTGACCATTATCGACGAGTCGCACGTAACCCTACCTCAACTCTCAGGTATGTATGCAGGGGATGCTTCTCGCAAGAAAACCCTCGTAGAATATGGTTTTCGTTTACCTTCCGCCAAAGACAATAGGCCTCTAAAATATCATGAATTTGCAGAGCGGATAGGGTCTGTCATATACACCTCTGCTACCCCAGGAGACCAAGAGAGAGAAGAGAGTGAGCAAATAGTGCAGCAGATAATCAGACCGACTGGACTATTAGACCCAGAGACAATAGTGCGTCCAGTGTCGGCGCAGTCTTCTTACTCAGGACAGATTCAGGATTTTATAGCAGAGACTGAGGAGACAATTAAAAAAGGTTACAGAGTCCTTGCCACCACTCTCACCAAAAAAATGGCGGAAGACTTGTCTACCTATTTGAAAGATAAAAAAATAAAAGCCGAGTATTTGCATAGTGACATAAAAACAATCGAAAGAATCCAAATACTCACAAAATTTAGAAAAGGTGATTTTGATGTGTTGGTCGGGGTCAACCTTCTGCGTGAAGGCTTGGATTTGCCAGAGGTTGCCTTGATAGGCATACTCGATGCAGACAAAGAAGGATTCTTGAGGAGTGAGACCGCTCTCATCCAGACCATCGGTCGCGCCGCACGTAATGCAGAAGGTAGGGTCATATTGTATGCAGATCATTTGACCGGATCTTTAGAGAGAGCTCTGGGAGAGACAAAGCGACGCAGGGATATTCAGATAGCCTATAACAAAAAGCACGGCATCACCCCAAAGACAATTCTTAAAAATATCAAAGACATCACAGAAGAATTGGAAAGCGAACATAGCAAGGCTGTGAATGCAGAACTCAGTCTAGATATAGAAATATTCAAAAAAGCATACGCTAAAGAACTCAAACTAGACAAGAGTAAGGTGAGCAAGAAAAAAGATGGCACTACTGAGGTCAAACTCCACATGTCCGACGAAGAGAGGAGTAATCTGGTGTATGAAAAGATAATCAAAATCAAAGAGCGTGAAATGAACAAAGCGGTGAAAGAATTAGACTTCGAAACCGCAGCTATACTTCGAGATGAGATAGGGGTTTTACGAGAAAGATCACAAAAGTAATCTGATATAATGTTCATATGGCTAAAATTCTTGAGATTGGTGGAGGCAGAAACCCTTATTTCATAAGGTATTCCATCCCATGGAACGAAAAAGACGTATTGACTATAGTTGACTCTGACCCTCAAAATATACAGTTTGCAAAAGACGAGATAGAAAAACACAAAAAAGAAGGTGGTGTATATCCACACGAGTTAAATATTTTTATAAAAGATGCGACATACTTAGATTTTGAAGAAAATATTTTTGATGAGGTTGTGATAAGTAATACACTTTCCGCACCAATTCATAATAATTGGGATAGAGATGGAAATTTTGTCTCATTACAAAACAAAGAAGGAGAGCAAGTGTCAAAGAGGCCTATTATTAAAATAAATCCAGAAGACGATCCTTTTTATATAGAACGTAGGAATTTGATAGATGAAGCAATAAGGGTTCTAAAACCAGGTGGAGTCATCTCTATCTACACAGACCTCATTATCTATGGATTGGAATCTTATCAGAAAATAATAAGAGAAATGAAAGAGCATTCTGAGTTAATCTTTTATAAAGATATTGTCGAAGAATCAAGAATAAATAAATTAAATCAAAAGAAACTTTTAGAAGGTAAATTTTGCTGCTGTTTTAGAGCAGAAGTTTTACCTCAGAGTGAGGTTTTGAGGTTTAGAAAAAAATAATACCTGATATAGAAAAACCCTTTATTATTGTCATAATCAAGACTTGATTATGAGTAAGAAAGAAGGAAACAAAGGGCAAGAGATTATCTTGTTCCTTTACTAAAGATACTGCCATCTAAGCACAGATTCACTCATATGTATTGAGTCGTTATAATTACTTGACAATATACCATTTTATATGTTATGATATAGTCATAAAAAGGGATGGGTTCTGCCCCTCCTAAAAAGTGTTCCTTGAAATATATTTGTGAAAGGATGCGAGAACAAAAGCACGCTTTTGTGTTTGCATTCTTTCACAAAAAAAATTTTAATCATGAAAAAGTTATTTTTTTTCACTTTCACTTTCACTTTTCTCACTTTCACTTTTTGCGCAAAAGCGCAATCGATAGAAAATATAAGAAAGTTAATCGAAATCGATACTAGGTATTCGACGAAACTAGTATCTAGCGCTGATACATTGGATTTTGATAGAAAATCAATCTATATCATATGTAGACTTGATGATTCTGGTTTTGTGAAACACATAACACTAAGTCCACCTCAAAGAGAAATAGAGGAGGGCTATGGTAAAACATGGCACAAAATGGAAAAAAACCTAAACAAAAACCTAAACAAAAAAAGTCACGTTGAGCAGCAATTTTGGCTGTTACAGGACATAAGAGAAACTTTCGAAAAAAATAAGATTTTTAATGGCCAACGCCCTATGTGGGCAAAAATAATCGTCCTAATACTATTAATAGTATTAATTTATTTTTTTTACAAAAAACAATAAAACCACAAGCTCAATACGAAAGCTCAGCATTCGTGTTGAGCTTTTATGTTTTTAGTAGGTTTTTAATCTGATTTTGGTTTGTAAATATGTAATTCATTATCTTGTTGCTTGAATAAAATTTCAGTACTATCATTTGGGTTTGTGCTCGGTTTTGCAAGAATATGAAATTCATTTTTTGGGAAAATTGATTTTGCAATTTCTCCTATTGTTGTTTTTGCATCCTCGTAATTCTCTTGATTAGTCTTGGTGTGATTTGACGCTGCATCATATTTAGTGTTGTTGTGCCCACCCCAGAATCCGACAACAACTGTATCTTCTTCGCATATATCCTTCATCTTCTTAAGAGAATTTCTCAAATCTTCTTTGAATGAATCTTTTATTTTTGTATCCTTAATCAAGGCACCCCAATCTTGATGTGTTAAAAAAGAAACATACTGATTTGCCCCCTTTTTTTTGCCTGTAACAAGTAACCCTGTGCAAACCATATAATTATCAGAAGATTTATCTAACCCATTTACTGGAGATATAATATAGTAACCTTTCTCTTCTGGGGTGAGATATGGCTCACCGCCCAAAGACAACCCAGAATATTGCCAGCTCATATTGATATGGGAATCTGCATAAAATACAGGATTTATTTGTCTTTCAAGTTCCTTTTTATTTCCATAAGTAACAACATTTAATATACCACCTATAGTTTCTCGTGATTTTTGTGGTGTTTTTATAGATTCTGATTCTAACATGGTGATATTATATCATCGGGTATTTATATATAAAAGCATTTTTGGTATAATACACTTTTGATGAAAGACAAAAAATTAGACAAACACGAATCTATTATTATCAAGGGTGCGCGGACACATAATCTACGCAATATAGACGTAGATATGCCACGTAACAAGATGACGGTGATCACTGGCGTCTCTGGCTCGGGCAAATCTTCTCTCGCTTTTGATACTATTTTCGCTGAAGGACAGAGGCGGTATGTAGAATCTCTCTCTTCTTATGCTCGGCAGTTCTTGAATCAAATGCCAAAGCCGGATGTGGATGAGATTACAGGGCTTTCTCCGGCTATTTCTATCGATCAGAAATCACGGTCCAACAACCCGCGTTCGACTGTGGCTACTATTACTGAAATATACGACTACCTACGCGTCATGTACGCCCGCAT
>JACCDR010449364.1_pt1 | contig 19357 bp, 19 predicted proteins | sample 7446431 | NCBI WGS metagenome assembly JACCDR01 (sample SAMN15323443, study PRJNA562643) | freshwater metagenome | isolation source: river surface water | place: USA:Blue River Watershed | collected 2017-08-17 | reverse complement strand
GTTAGTTGAGCAAACCGTTACAGGTATGGAGACGCGGAAGCAAAAAGAAGCAAACTTGTTCAAAGCAGATGCTAAGATGAAAGAGGTGTTTGGAGACAAAGCCGCTGAAATCTTTAATCAAGCTGCTCAAACCGAAGAGTTGAAACAAGTGTACATGTCTTTGGCTGCTGTTGATCCAGATAAATTTGTAACACTATTTACAGGCGGGAATGTTCCTAAGAACGTTGGTGTAGATACAGGTAGTGTCAATACCACTGTGTCCTACTCTTCTGGTAACGGGGTTCGTGAGAACACTGTAGGAACCAAAGAGTATTTTGACAAAGTGCGTAAAACTGACCCTTCCAAATATTATAGCCAATCGTTTCAGTTGGAGATGGACAAACTTGTTCGTTCAAATCCCGATCTGTACTACGGCAAAAAACGTTAACTTAAGGAGTAAATTATGGGTATGGACTACTCTGCTGTTAACGCCAACTTGGTTCGTGCTGAACTGTGGTCTGACCAGCTTAAAGAAATTCTGCAAGACAAGCTGCAGGGCACTAAGTACGTTCGTTGGCTTAATGGCTTCCCTGATGGTAATCAGTTTACCATTCCGTCTATTGGCGAAATCCCGATGCGGGAAACTGCTGAAGACACCCCCGTTGTGTACGATGCTATCGACACTGGTGAGTTCAATTTCACGATTGATCGCTACGTTGAGAGTGCCACGTACATCACTGACAAGGCCAAACAGGACGCCTACTACTCCAATCAACTGATTGCGTCGTTTGTTCCGAAGATGCGCCGTGCCATTGAAGAGAACCTTGAAAGTTCTATTTTCGCTCTCATCAACAGTCAAACCGCTGCTGACCTGAATGCCATTAACGGTGCCAACCACCGCTTTGTTGCTTCGGGTAACACCAACACCACCCTTGCTCTCTCTGACTTTGCTAAGGCTAAGTTTGCTCTGGACAAGGCGAATGTCACTGGTGCCCGCGTAGCGATTGTTGATCCGTCTCAGGAGTATGTCCTGAACGTTGAGACGAACCTCGTGAACGTTTCCAACAACCCGCGTTTTGAAGGTATCATCAACACTGGTTTCGTTAACGACATTACCGGCATGTCCTTTGTTAAGAACATCTACGGTTTTGACGTGTACGTGTCCAACTACCTTCCGACCCAAGGTGCTGAAACCATCAACTCGGTTGCGTCCCCTGCTACTACCGTGGTTAACATCTTCATGGGTATGGGTGGTGACATCACTCCGTTCGTTGGTGCATGGCGTCAGGAGCCGCGTGTTGAGTATGAGCGTAACAAAGATTTGCGTCGTGACGAGTATGTCATGAATGCTCGCTTTGGCCTCAAGCTCTATCGCCCGGAGTCTGTTGTTGGCATTCTTTCCAAGAATTCTGTTTAATAAGGAGGAATGACACATGGCTACTATTGGTGATCGCGGTAATACGTGGACTAACAGTGATGGTCTGGTGGTTGGTTTCGGTACTAACAAGCCTGCCTATCAAGGTGCTGTTGCTAAGAACTACGGTGGTAAGGGTGGTGCTAAGGTTGCTGCCACGTCTTTCGACTGGAAACATCTGAATGGTGCTAAGGCTGTGAACGTCCCTGTTCCTGCTGGTGCTCGCGTTCTTGATGTGCGTCTGGTTGTGGACGTTGGTTTCACTGCCACTGGCACTAACACCATTACGGTAGGTGACGGCAGCACTGCAGATGGTTTCATCACTGCCTCTGCCGCTACTTCTGCAACTATGGCAACTGCTGGTGCTGTTATTAACGTTGACGGTGTCTACTCGTACGACAACTCCGCCGACGGTGACACCACTGCCGCTGAACTGAAGGCGTATGCTTCGGCTGACACCATTGATCTGGCCTCTGGTCAGACCGACTGGACTGCTGGCGCTGCCACTCTCGTTGTCACGTATCTGTAAACTAGGTACGTAGTTGTACAAGGGGCAGGGGGTTTAACCTCCTGTCCCTATTTTACCTTCTGGAGAATACAAGTGGCCGATATACAGCACAGCGCATTAACTGATCCTAATTTACATGAGCCGAAGGGCATTGCTGCTGCTACGGCTAACAAGGTGTATGTCTCTGACGGTGCAGGTAGTGGAGCATGGACTTCCACTGAAGCTGGCACTATTCTTAAAGCAACTGGTGAGAACAAAGGTAGGGTGTTAGTCACAGACGGTAGTGACGGCGCTGGTTGGCAGACCACAGTGTGGAAAGATATGTTGGGCAGGTTGAATGCCCGTAATAGTGGTGCAACTGCTCCTAGTTTTACAGCTTTTCGTGGTGGTGCTGTAGACCAGTATGCCTTCTCTGCCAATGACGAAATTCAAATTGAGTTCCACATCAACCACGACTATAAACCCGGTAGTGACCTCTATCTACATGTCCATTGGGCGCATAATGGCACTGCTGTCAGTGGTAACATGGTATGGACATACTATGTAACGTATGCCAAGGGGCATAACCAAGCTGCGTTCCCTGCCGAGAAAACTGGCACCATTACGTACAATACTACGAACATTGCAACCACTCCTCAATATCAACATCGTATTGACGAGATTCAGTTGAGTGCAGCCTCTCCTTCTGCTAGTCAGTTGGACAGTGACGATATTGAAGTTGATGGCCTCATTCTACTCAACCTCACTGCTACAACCATCCCCACCATCACTGGAGGTAGTCCTAATGAACCCTTCCTCCTAATGGCAGATATTCACTATCAAGCCTCTTACATCGGCACTGCTAACAAAGCGCCTAACTTCTACGCATAAGGGGTAGATGATGCCTAAGATGACTTTGTTGGAGATGACCCAAAACATACTTTCGGCCATGGATTCGGACGATGTCAACTCAATTGACGACACTGTAGAGAGTTTGCAAGTGGCTACAGTGATTCGTGAGACGTTTGACGACATCATTAGTAGCAGAGATTGGCCGTTCCTTAGAGACAAGTTTCAACTAGAAGGGTTGGCTGATGTGGACAATCCTACTAAAATGAAGCTCCCTGATAGCGTAAACAAGGTGTTCTGGATTAAGTATAATGGCAATGATGTCTGTTATGTCGATCCTAAGACGTTTACGGACTTACTTGACGGACGCACTGAACAAACGGGTGTAATAGACGCTAATGGGTACATTATCAACAATGATCCCACCTATTGGACTACGTTTGATGATGTGTACATTACGTTTGACGGATTTGACCAAGATGTAGAAAGTACTCTTACAAGTGCCAACACCAATTGTTATGGTGTAGTAATTCCTGCATGGACACACGAAGATAGTTTTACCCCCGCAATACCGGACAAGGTGTTCCCCACGTTGTTAGCTGATGCTAAAGCATCTTGTTTCGCCAACATTAAACAACAAGCCAATCCCCGTGAAGAGAGACGTGCTCAACGCGGTAAGAATGTTCTTAGGAACGAGGCTTGGAAAGCTAACGATGCAGAAGGGAAATACAATGGAAAAGTCAACTACGGACGACGTTAGGACTTCAATTAGAGAGAAACATGCAGCAAAGCAAGCAGCAAAACGTGCACAGTATGAAGAACACAAAGAGGCTGTAGCTACGGGTACAAAGAAACTGGAAGTTAACCAAACCCCTGAAGGACTTTATTGGGTGAGGTTTGAGGGTGGTGGCCCTCTTCCAGAAGAGTTGAAATGTAAGTTCACTTCCTTGTACAAGCTGCAACAAATTGTTGAGAAACGTTACGGTAAGGACATGTTAAAATGAGTGTACAAGTAGCCGAGAAAAATAATTTTACATTTGTAGCTGGCCTCAACACTGAGGCTGGCTATTTTACTTTTCCGGCTAACACTTGGAAAGACGGTGATAATGTCATTCCTCAAATTAACGGTTCCATTAGGAAGCGTATAGCAGTTGATTTGGAAGACGCTTACGCTTTGTCTACAGCAAACTTCTCTGAAGCCAACATTAACAGTTATGCCTTCACTAGTAGTGAGTGGACGGCTGTAGCTGGTAATGGAAATCTAAACTTTATTGTTGCTCAAGCCGGTAGATACGTATACTTCTATATAAACACTTCCATTGCCACCTCCACCACTAAGAAAAGTTTCTCTATTGACTTGCAGAGTTATAAGGTTAGTGGTGTATTGAATGCAGGTAGTGCACCAATTAAGTGCACAAGTGCCACTGGTAAACTCCTCATCACTAGTAAAGAAACTGAGCCGTTGCTAGTGGAATATACCGAGGCTACAGACACCATCACTGTCTCTCAAATTACCATCTACATTCGTGACTTTGAGGGGGTGGACGATGGACTGGCTGTGGATAATAAACCTGCTTCTCTGTCTACTCTACACAATTACAACCTTCTCAATCAAGGGTGGGACTCTACTAAAATTAGTGCCTACCAAACTGCTAAGAGTGTATATCCGAGTAATGCACAGACATGGCACTATGGAAAAGATAGCAACGACGATTTTGATGCTAGTGTTTTGGATAAGCAAGATTTTGGTACTTCTCCTGCTCCTAAAGGTAGGTTTGTTCTAAATCTGTTTAACCAAGATAGGGATGCTGCTAGTGGGTTGTCAGGTATTCCTGATGTGGTTGAAACCTATCGTCCTTCTGTCTGTTGCTTCTATGCCTCTCGTGCATGGTATGCTGGCATTCAATCGTCCCGTATTGGGACTCACGTTCTATTTAGCCAAGTGGCAATTGACAGTGGTAAGTATGGTAAGTGTCACCAAGATGCAGACCCCACTTCAGAAGTGTTGAGTGATTTGTTGGACAATGATGGTGGTGTAATACCTATTCAAGATTGTGGCACCATTGTAGATATCTTGACAGCTTATGATGGTGTTGTCATTCTTGCGTCTAATGGTGTGTGGCAAATTATAGGCACTACACAGACAGGATTTACGGCTACAGGGTATGAGGTTAAGAAGTTGAGTAGTTTTGGGTGTGTCTCTCAACGTAGTGTGGTTGTTGTTGAAGACAACATCTACTACTGGAGCTATAACTCTATTTGTATGGTCACTAAGAGTGAGTTGGGTGTTCCTGTTGTGAAGAGCTTGACTGACCTGAACATTGCCACTCTCTACTCTACCATTCCTCCTCTGTCTCGCACCTACGCTAGTGGTGTGTATAACAACAGTGATAAAACCATCTATTGGCTGCATAACGACACCCTCATTAGTAATAGCACAGTTAAACCTTACATGAAGAATAAAGTGTTAGCGTTTGATTTGCGCCTAACTGCTTTCTACACACTCTCCTTCACTGATAATGAAACCTACCCCTTCATTGTAGATGCAGTTGTTTCACGTGAAACACTAGACACCACTACAGACTTTAATGTGCTTGCTGGTACAGACGAAGTAATTGCTAACACAGATAATGTGGTTGCAGAACTTAGTGCAGAGTTTGCTTCAGAGAGGCAATTTAAGTTTTTGACAGTTGTTCCTGAAACCACCACGTATGAAGTAACCTTCTCTGACTTCCTTACCACCAATGATGCTCCTAACAAGTTTTACGACTGGTACAGTTTTAATAGTGTTGGAGTTAGCTATGACAGCTTTGTACTGACAGGGTACAACTTTGAACCTAATGGCGGAGCAAAAAAGAAACAAGCTCTATACATAACTTGTATGCTTGAACGCACTGAAACTGGTTTTGATGTTAACTTCGATCCTCTTAACGAAAGTAGTTGCACTATGCAAACTCGTTGGGATTTCACTGATAGTGCTGACACTGGTAAGTGGGATGCAGGACAAGAGGTGTATAGGCACACTCGTATGTTTATTCCTAATGGAACATCTTTTGATGACGGCTATCCTGTCGTCATTACGAAGAACAAGGTGAGAGGTAGAGGCAGAGCACTACAACTCAAATTCACTGCTGACCCCGACTACGATATGCGCCTCATTGGTTGGTCTGCCATTATGATGGGCGGAACAAATGTCTAGGCATCACCTAGCATCTAATGAAAACGATTTGTTAGAATACGAAATTGATGACAAAGGACTGTGTGTTATACATAACCTTGTTAAAGAATTTTCAGTGAAGAAGTATAGAGAGTATTTAGTATTGTTTGCTAATAAGTTGTTAGATTTACAAGAGCAGTTTGGTGTACAGACAGTGTATATGGCTGCAACCTTAGATAACAAAAAGTTACAGAAGTACGCTAAGATGTTTGGTTTCTCAGAGTTTCATAGAGATGAAACATACGTGTACATGAGTAGACCTACATACATTGGGAGTTAGACATGCTAGCATATCTTAAACAAAAGTTGAGTCATCAACACTACTACTGTGGCCCCGAATTACAGATAGTGGCTCAAGTAGTCGGTGCTGTATCTTCTGTTGCTGGTTTTATGGGTAGTCAAGAAGCTCGTGGAGAACAACGACAGGCTGCAGAAGATCAAGCTGCTGCTCAACGTCGTATGGCTGAAGAACGTCGTGTACAAGCAGAGAATGAGAAGAAGAGGGCAGACATTCAAAACGTCCGTTCTGTTCGTCAACAAATTCGACAACAACGTATTGCTGCTGCTTCCATTGCTGGTAGGGCCGCTACAGGTGGTACAATAGGTAGTAGTGGTATGGCAGGAGGTATTGCTTCCACTCAAGCACAACTTGCTGGCAACCTCTCCTACTCGTCTGACATTGCTGACGTGAACACTGCTCAAGTGGCTAGTGGTATGCGGTATGGTGCTGCTGAAGTGTCTGCTGGTCAAGCACAGGCTGATTACACACGTGCTAGTGCAGACTTGGCAGGTAGTCAAGCATTGCAGAACTTTGGTCAAACCATCTTTACACAAGCGGGTGGTTGGCAAACCATCTTTGGTGGCAATCAAGGGCCGTCTGCTAATGCTGCTGGTTCTCCTGCGTACAAACCTGCACGTGCTCCCTCTTATGAAATGGGTGAAGGATAATGGAAGACATTGTTATGCAGCGTCCTGAAGAGACACCTATCCCTGAAGGGGAACAGAGTGTTTCTATTCCTGTTGATATGGAAGTTCCTGAGGCTCAACAACTCCTCATTGACGATGTTCCTAAGAACGTTCCTGAGGATGATTTGAAATGGAGTGAGAGTCTTAAGAGTGTAACACCGGAACAACCTAAACAAGATGGTGTTGTTGCTAACCCCGAAGAGATGGCCGCTGCTGTTACGGCTGCTACAGAGGGTCGCATCTCCTATCAGGATGCAGTGCGTAACTTGATAATGAATCCTACTCCCACCACTATTCGTGAGGCCGCTGCTGCTACAGTGGCTAGGGACATTAAAGAGTATAAGGGGATGTTTGATGTAGCTGCTGCCCAAGGTAATTTGGAGAGGGCAGAGATGGTTGCACGTGCAATACATGCACAGAATAAAGAGATGACTGAGTTCAGGGCCAACATGAAAGTGGCTCAAGAGGCTACAATGAATATGGCTACAGCCTCTCAAGCAACTATTGCTAACAACTCTCCTGAAGCCATTGCTGCTGCAACTAAGGAACATGGTATTAACTTTGCCATTAGGCAGATGGTTGATAACAAGGTTGCTGAACGCACTGGTGGTTACTCCCCCACTCTGAAAGATGTTGGTTTATACATTGGTGGTTATGTTGGTGCAGGATTGGCTGGTGGTAAAATAGGTGGCGCTGTAGGTAGTGTAGCAGGGCCAATGGGTCGTCTTGTAGGTACTATTGCTGGTGCTGTAGCGGCTGATGCTGCCTACTTGTATGAAGTGGCTGGCATTGTTCAACCTTCCATTGAGAAAGTCACTGGCATCAAGAGTGGTGGCCTTACTTACACTAAACAAATTGGACAACTTCGTGAATATGTAGCCTCTTTCCCTCCTGAACAACAGCAACTAATCATTAACAACATTGTTGACAACATCTTCGACAAAACTATTCTCCCCGGAGATTTGGGTAAGTTCCAAGGTGTAATTGCTGCTGCAAAGTTATTTGAAGAGATGGACTTTGTACCCGGTGCTGGTTTCCAAATGCCTCTTAAACTACAAGAGGCGTTGGATGTGGTAGGTGTAGGGTTGGGTGGTATTGGAGCATATAGTGCTGTACGTCGTGCTACTAGTGCTGCCAAAACTCTGTCTGAAGTTGCTGGTGGTGCTAAGGTTGGTGAACAAGTTGGAGCTACCGTAACCACAGGACAGAAGAGTACGTTGGGTCTTTCTCAAGTTGATGAGATGGCCTTGTCACTGTCGTTCGATGCTAGTCAGTTTAACAAAGGTATTGTAGGTGCTGCTCCTGAAGTGCAGAAGAAGCTGGAGGGTATGGCTACATCTATGATGGAAGCCCTCAACACTCGTCTCACAGTGAAGGCAGATGATGCTGCAGTAGATGCTAAAGAGGTGCTACTTCGTAACAGCCTACCTAGTGATGTTCGTGTTGCTTCTGTTGACATGGAGAATGGTATTGTATTGTTTCAGCACCAAAGTGGTTCCACATTCATTAGCAGAGAGGTTGCAGAACAGGCTGCAGAGACTTTCCGTAAGCAGTTTGGTATTGAGGCTGAAGTAGTTGCTGCTAACAATAAAGCAGTACACGCATCAACTGACGACATTCTTGTTGGCTTCCACCACACCACTAAAGATTTTAAGAAGTTTAAGGCAGGTACAGAGGGTGCATATGGTCCCGGTGTCTATCTCTACCTTAACAACTACGACTCCATCCAAGGTGCTCTGCAGAGTGTAGGTAAGTCGGTTAAAGCAGTTGTGACACAGAAGAGTAAACTAATTGATGTTAGTAAAGAGATGTCTGAACAATCCTCTTTCATTAAAGAGGTTGCTGCACGTCTAAACATTTCTCAAGTAGACCAGTTGGTTGACGCTGGTGTGGATGTTCTTAAGAACGAAGGTGTTGTTGGTATAATGAACACCAAGTTCAACCCACGTGTTGGTCAACCTCAAGTTAATGTGTTTGTTCCTGATAATGCTGCAATAGTTAATCGTCGTTCCTACCTTGTTCCTGAAGATGTTGGTCTAGAAGCAATTGAGAAAGCACGTAAAGGTGACACGGCTGACTTGGAAGGATTGAAGTATAAAGAAGAGTCTTTCCGTGGTGCACAAGAGGTTAGTAAGCACACTAACAATGCTCTCAAAGAGGTTCTTAAGAGCGTGGATAACATCGGTACAACAATGGATCGTACTACTGGTGTTACGACCAAGGTTCTAGACGTTATTAAACGCACTTCTAAAGACACAGTCTATTCAGCTATTGCTGGTCGTCTCTCCACTCTGTCCAAACAACTTGGTATGGACAAGATTATGTGGGGTAGAGGTGGTAGCGAGGCTATGGGTGGAAATACTGGTTTGTATACACAAGGTGTAGACGAACTACTGATGTCTAATAAAAACCTAGGTAATGAGACACTAGCCCTACATGAAATTACACATTCAACTACTTCCACTGTGCTTGATGCAGTTGTTGCAGGTAAGGGAGCAGAACTAGGTCTGTCTGATAAACAAATAAAAGCGGCTCAGTCCATCATTACACTAAGCGAGGACGAAAAACTAGCTGCTGCTTTACGTAAGGGTGTTCGTGGAACTCCAGACGAAGCTAAGGTTGATTATATGCTGTCTAATCAACATGAGTTTCTTTCCCATGCCCTCACGGAACGTGGAGCTATACATGATGTATTAAAAAACTACATGGTCGAAGGGGTGTCTGTGCTAAATCGCATCATGGAGTTTATTTCAGACATACTTGGATTGAATAAGAGTAGTGCATTTGTTAAATTGAATAGTGACTTCCTTGACATTGTAGACGAACTTAAATACGCACAACGAGTAGATGAGGCAGACATACTTAGTTCGATGTCCTCTTTTGGTGCACGTCCTTCTCTTGCTCATGGTTTCTACATTCGTGGCAAATTCCCCACTACCACTGCTGTCCACACTGCTACAGACATTGAGAGTAGGTGGGGTGTAGGTCTTGATCCTCTCCATCGTGCCTCTCGTGAAAGTGTGGAAGACAGGTTCATCACTCTCCTTCAAGAACAAAAAGACCGTAGGGCAATGAGTGAGTTTGTTAAGAATGGGTTTGATGGGTTGTCAGCTAAACAGCAGCAAGCTGTTATGGGGGTGTTGAAACAGGGGGAAGATGCTAAACAGGAGTTCACTGTTACAGAGCTTATGGCTCGTGGTCTGAATAAGAATGAAGAACACCTTGCCTACTTCACTGCCCGCACTGCGTCTAATGTTGCATGGATGTTGAAGAACCAAGAGGCTATGCGGTCACTTCGTGCACAGGGATTTAGTCAAGGTGTTGTAACCATTGGTGGTAGTCGTGTTTCAACTCCTATGCGACGTATTAACAACATTGCTGATGTTGAAGGTAAGATGGCATGGGATGTACGTACAAGTAAGTTGGTGCGTATTGAAGCTAGTAAGCATGGTGGTGATGTCATTGCTGAAAGTGTTCGTCCCATGGACGTTGGTGGTCAACAGGTGACACGTATTGTTGGTAATGCCAACGATATATCTTTTGGACATCTTCAACCTGTAGTGCCTTACCTTCCCGGTAGCTTCCGTCGTATATACACTGACGACTATTTTGCTAAAGCTAATGTGCGTGTTCTTAGGAACGGAGAGATGGTGGATGATTCCTACCATTTCAAAACTGCACGTAGTGGTAAGGATATGGATACGTATGTTAAAGGGATGAACAATGTTCTTAAAGAATGGCGCACTAACCCTGCTAACGTAACTCATACATTTATTGAGAAGCAGGTGGGTAGGTGGGAGAATGTTCAGGATGTGATGACACGTCTTGCCACTGGTAAGTTTGACGATATTACCTCATTCTCTTCTCACTACAACAGGGAAGCTGCAGACTATACCAACATGTTTGTTAAGAGTAGTCTGGATGATCTGTCTCAGTATACCAAGAGTAGGGGTATGAAGCTCACTCCTATAGATGACATCACTAGGGAAAACACTCTCAACCCTCTTGAAGCTATGCAAGCTGAAATCACTAACGTTGCACGTGTGCGTAACATTGGTGAGTGGCGTGAGAAGTATGTGGACATGTGGTGGAATAGTTTCAAAGACACACTTCCTCCAAACATCCGTAATACGGACAACCCTCTTGCAGCTATGATGGAACTTCGTCCTGAGATGTACTCAGGTGTTGACAACCGTATCAAGTTTGCTGAAAGTCAGCGCAAATATATCTTGTCACAACTTGGTGTAAAGACACTAGACGAAAGTTTTGTTGAGGCATCTATACGTCGTCTCACTGCAAACATTGGTCTGGATAGTAAATTGTTGGGTATGCCTGTTGGTAAATATACTGTGCCTATGGGAGCATGGATGCGCTCCACTGACCCTCTTCAATTTATGAGGTCACTGAACTTCACTGTAATGTTGGGTATGTTCAATCCTGCACAGTTGTTTGTTCAAGCTAACGGAGCCATGACAGCCATTGCAATTAGTCCTATTCACGGCCTAAAAGCTGCATACGCTGTTCCTCTTCTGCGTATAGCCCTTATGTCTGATAACCCTGCTGTATGGGATAGGCTGGCTAAAGCACACAAACTCTCTTCTGCTGGTTTTAGCAACATGCAAGAGTTTGTTGACACCATCAAAGCTATTCGTAAGACGGGCCTTATTGACGGCATTAACTCAACCTCCTTGCACAACTTGGAAGAGGGTAAGTTTAATTTGTTCAGTCCTCTCACTCGTAAGTTGCAGTCTACCAACACCTTCTTCTTTGATAGAGGTGAGGAGTTTACTCGTCTGGTTGCCTTTGACACTGCTCGTAGAGAGTGGGCCGCTAAGAATGTTGGACAAGCATGGAACACAGACGCTGCATTGAAAGAGATTTTGGTTAGAACAGACGACTTCACTCAGAACATGAGTAAGGCTAACGCTGCATTCTACCAACGTGGTGTTATGTCTCTACCTTTCCAGTTTTTACAATACAACCTGAAACTAGGCACTAACGTTGTTGGTGCAATTGTTAAAGGTGATAAAGGGCGTGGATTTACACGAAGTGAAGCATTCCGTCTTATGGGTGCACACGTTCTAGCCTACGGCCTTGTTGGTAATGGCCTCTCCTCCTTCTATGATGAAATTGTTGGAGGCTTGGAAAGTGCTACAGGTCGTAAGAGTACAGAGAATGAAAGGTTGGCAATTACTCAGGGTGCCATTGCTGCAGTTATCAACGGTATTAGTGAATACTTTACAGACTCACCTACCCGCATTGCTACTGGTACTCGTCTTGGTGCATTTGACTTCTACCAACGATTTGCTTCCTCTCTACTCAACCTAGATGGTGCTAAGTTGGTGGATGTCCTTGGTGGCCCTACTACAGGTACGATGAAGAGAATGGGAGGTATATGGGATGTTGCCAAGATTATGTACCGAGATGAAAACATCACTACGGAAGACATTATTCAATCAATCAACAAGGTGGGTAGTGAAAACATCTCTACATGGCGTAATGCTACTAAAGCCTACTATGCACACAACAACTTCAACACTGCCATGAGTGGACAAGGTGAACCCATTGCTAAACTCACTAACGGCGAAATAGCTATGCAAGCATTGGGGTTCACTAGTGCTTCTGTTGATGACTATTACAAGGTTAGACAGAACATCAAAGAGCACCTGTCCTCCATTAAGGAGTTGGCTGACACGTTTGACAAGACTCGCATCATCTACATGAGAGAGTTGGCTACTAATGGTAAGTCAGCACGTACCGAAGACTTGGCTAAGTTTATGTCCACCCTAATACCTACAAACATTGGTGATAGGGATTTGTTCTACAAGAGTTTGAAGAATGGTACAGCCTATCCTTATGCAGACGAACTGACACAGACCGCTGCAAAGTATTTGACTGGTATGTATAACATTAACGATGCACACATTGTTAAAGACACAGGTGTACAAACACGTGGGCCGTATGCTAAGGAGAAACAATAATGGCTAAGAAGGGTACTATTTTCACTGAAGACATCTCTCAGTCTTTTGATCCTCGTACTGAGGGTGCTGGTGGTTACGAAGCTGCAGGTGCTCTTGAAGGTAGGGCCATTGCCACTCAAGGTCAAGCTGACGCCATTGGTAAAACCAAAACTCAAGAGATGTTGTCGTTCCTAGGAACACAAGCATTGGAAGCTGGTAAAGGGTATAAGCTGGCAGAACTTGAGAAGGGTATTAGGGACATCACTGACCGTACCGAGAACACCGAAACTGGTTGGCGTGGTGGTAAGGTGGGAGACATTCGGGAGAAGGGTATTCAGCAAATGTCCATTGAGAGACAAATTGCTGGTGTACAGGCTGGTGTCTCTCCTGAGAATGCAGAAACCTCTCTTGTTCAGCTTCGTGAGTATAACAAGGAATTGGAGAACATCAAAATTGCGGCTGACCAAAAGATTTTGTCCTCATCAGAAGCTCGTGCACAGATAGGTAGTCTTCTTCGTCAGAACATTGCACAGATGCCCGGTCTAGCGCAAGAGTTTCGTAAACTCACAGGACACATGACGGGCATTGCTGACCTTGACACTGCAGAAGTTGAAGCAGGTCTTGCTCTACCTAGAGGTGGTGCTAAAACCATTGGTGGTCAACCCGAATGGTTGTTTAAGAAACAAGTGGACTTTGCTATTAAGCAAGGGTTTGAACCCGGAGTTGCTGCTAATTTGCTGACAAACCCTGAGACACGTGTTCAGTTTCAATCTGCGTTGCAATCTCAAGCTAGGCAAGAAGATGCTTGGGCAATGCTAGAGAAACAACGTCGTGGTCAAGAGGCTGGTAGCAAGATTCAAATGGAGGCTGTAAAGGGATCAGTAGGTGCTGCTCTTGGTATGTCTATGTCCACTGCAGCTAACTTTGCACAAGTTGCCCTGTCCCAAAACCAAATACTTGTGTCTGACATTGCTGACCACACTGGAAAACTGCTTCCGAATGCACCACAAGATAAAGTGGTGGCTGCAACAAATATTGTCAACTACGCCATCAATCAAGTAGGTGAAGCGTACACTAACGCCATTACTAACCTAGACAAGTTCGCTGTACAGGGTGTGCTTCCTAGTGATATTGCCGACTATCGTAAACAACTTGTAGAGGATCGTGACCGTATCACTAAGTTGTTTAAGGAACAAGGTGATCTGCAGTCAGGTATTGCAATGCTTAAAGTGTTGCGTACTAATGAAGGTGAGGCAATGGATGTAGGTTTGAAGCGTATGAGTGTCTACGCCAAACTGAAGGAGATTAGTGGTGGGGATCAGGTGTGGGCTGCTGCTCTTGATCCACGCACTGCGGAAGCATTCAAAGCACAGAATCCAGAATTGTATAGCCGCATCATCGAAACAGTCAATGGAAGTTTTGCTCACGCTGGATACATGCTTAATGTTGCAACCCTTGTTGGTGCTGTACGTGATCCTAATCTACCTCCTCCTGCTGGTGCTACACCTGAAGAGAAGAAGGCTGCTGCCAAGTTGACACTTCAACAAGGTATTAGTCATTTGGAAAACGCTGGTAAGGCACAACAAGCTGGTAATCAGAAAATTATATTGAACGAAGGGGACAAGAATCAGATTAAAGAGAGTCTGTCCATCATGCCACTTACTCAAGGTAAGGAGTTTGACACGGTTGCCAACGCTGTTATTAATGGTGGTTTTGAAAACATTTATGGAGAAGGTAGTAAGCAAGCCTACACTCTTCTGAATAGTAACCTCTCTCGCTACTTCACGGGTGCTACTCCTACAGGGTTTCCTCAACAACTCTCTGAAGAAATTGCTCGTGCTAATGAGGCTGCTAATGGTAAGGCTGGTAGGCCGGGTAAGTTTGAAATTAAACCCCAACTTGATCCGTCTACAGGTGCACTCACTCTCAACTACACTAAGGATGGTAAAAAAATTAGTGAGTTTGAGTACACAGGGATGTATCGTGACAACGCTAACCTTAACAAACTTGTTATGCATGTAAACAGGGCAGCAGAGTTGCAGAGTTTCATACTTGACAAACTTGGTAAACCCACTCCGTCAGCCACAGTGTTGGGAGGAATGCTTAAAGAGGGTGGTGGGTATGCTAGGCCGTCTGCTGTCAAACGTGGCACCGTTGCTGACTTTCCACGTATGGACATGACTCCTGAACGGCAAGCTGTTGCTACAGATATAAAGAGAGATGCGAGGGGAACCAACCTTGAACAAGACATTAAAGACTTGGAAATGGCTCTTAAGTATGCCAAAGGAGATGCTGCTAACATCTTGAAGAGGGAGTACCGTGACCTCACTGGTAAAGATTGGACAGGTAAATGAAGACCTCTGATCGTGGGCTAAAAGCCATCACTCTTCATGAGGGGATGATGTTGAAACGCTACCAAGATGTTGCTGGCTTCTGGACTATTGGTGTTGGACACCTCATTAAAGAGGGGGAAAACCTCTACTCCATCACAGAAGAAGAGGCTATGGAGTTGTTGAAGAAGGATGTCTCCATAGCTGAAGGATGTGTTCTTAAGAACGTAACTGTTACATTGCTGCAACATGAGTTTGATGCACTTGTCTCCTTTGTGTTTAACATTGGATGTGGTGCTTTCGTTAAATCCACTTTGCTAAGGAAATTGAACAATGGCGACAAAGAAGGAGCAGCAGCAGAGTTCGGAAGATGGAACAAAGCCGGAGGTAAAGAAATCAAGGGCATCACGACGAGGAGGGAAAAAGAAATGGTACTATTTATATCCGGGGTATATCCAGACCACGGCACCAACAAGTAGTGAAGAGGGCTATTACTTCATACACCGTGACTGCCATGAAGAGTTGCACGAGAATGATAACATAGATTGTTGGTGTAACCCTGTCATCATAGGTAAAGAAGTGTTTGAGAATGAGTTCACTGACGAAGATTTTGAATCAGCAAGAAAGGTGGTGTGGCAATGAACCCTCTATTCCTCTCAGCCCTAATTGAATGGGGCGGCAAGCTGTTGGACAAGGTTGTCCCTGATGAACAGGCTAGACAGAAGGCTCAACTAGACCTTTTACAAGCTGCAGCTAAACAAGAGCATGACGGCAGTATGGGGCAACTACAGATCAACTTGGAAGAGGCTAAGAATCCTAATTGGTTTGTGTCAGGTGCACGCCCCTTCATCATGTGGGTGTGTGGTGTTGCGTTTGCTTATGCTACGTTGCTAGAACCCATCTTAAGGTTTGTAGCTGTAGTTATTTTCAGTTATACAGGAGTGTTTCCTGTCATTGACACAGAGCTTACGCTGCAAGTGTTGTTTGGTTTGTTGGGCCTTGGTACGTTGCGTACCCTAGAGAAGGCTCGTGGTGTAGCAAGTAAATAAGGCCGTACCTGTACAAGCATACGGCCTATTAAGTTACACCTTACGGACACTAAATCCGTAGAACCCGATGGTGACAGTGCGGTTACGCAAGTCGTACCAATCTCGCTCCCATCGGGCATTCTTCTTACTCATCTGCTCTCGCAGCCACTTACGGACAGCATTACGTGCCTTGTCATAAGTGTCAAACATCTTTCCACGAAAGTTCTTAGGAACACCACTACCAACTCGTTCAATCTTGTACATTTAGTTTCTCCTTAAGTGTTTGTACATATATTGCTGCATCACACAATTCCTCTTGTAGATGCTGTAGCCAGTCGAGTAGAGAGAGATCGCTGCGTTCTGTTGTAACTCCATACTTAGCATATCCTACTATGCTACGTTGTAGCAACATCTCCCTAACCTCTTCTACATGCTTGTCAGGACTTGTCTTCGGTGACAGGAGTACGCAAGTATTCTTCACTTTGTACGTGTTTCCTCAGTAGGTCGATGACGGCATATTCAAGTAGCTGACGAGTTTCCTCACTGGTAAGGTCTAGACGACAAGTGCAGCTACCATCCTCATTCTCAATGAAATCATTGAAAGTCATAATATCTTCTCCAAATAGGACAATTGTGTCGCCGACCCTAGTTACACTCATTCTGTTCAGCGCCAGCAATCTCGCTAACTGTCTCAGCGATAAACTCCTTGACCACCTGTTCGTTGAACACATACCCCATACCACGAAGGAAGTCAAGGTAACTACGAGTCAACTTACTCCACGTAACACCATCCTCTTCATAGAAGGTTAGTTCAACCTTGTGACTGTTCTCATCATACAAATCACCATCTTCATAAGTAAACTTATACATAGCCATGCTGTTTCTCCTTTAGGTTAAATACCACAGACTTCTGATTTACAAGCTGCACCTACGTTCTCTTCGTATATTACGCCACGATGTTTTGTAGCCTCTTCATATGTCACTTCTGTAAGTGGTTGACCTCCTCTACTTCCATCCGGGTAACATGTAAATCCCCTAAGACGTGGGGCATACTTTGCCAGAGTTTCAGCAAATCGTGTGACATCTCCCTCATGATTTCCTTTGGTTCCAAATGCTGGAAGGTTGATGGTTGAGCTAATTGACATGTCAACGTAATCTTGAACATCGGCTTGGAACTTGATACGTTGTTCGTAGTTGTGTGCGAGTCCATAGGCTGTCTCAATAGTGTCAGGATTGATACCCTCCTTAATAAGCATTTCAGCAGTTGCATCTACACAATACTCGTAATGCCACCGAGTACCATCCTTCAGATAGCGTCTCTTATATGCGACGGCAAAAAGAGGTTCGATACCAGTAGTAGTACCGGCAAGTATACCAATAGTGCCAGTAGGAGCAATGGCACGATAAGCAGCAGGGCGACTAATAAACAACCTATCACAATGCTCATTTGCGCTAACCTCACTCTCACTCTTATAGACAGCCAACCACTTGTGAAGTTCAGGAGTTACTTCATACCCAGCTTCTCTTTTGAGTAGCCATTCGTGGATACCCATAAGTCCCAAGCCAAGTCGCCGATTCTTCTCTCTAACCATGTACACCTTATCATACGGTAGATGCGCTCGTAGCGTACCACAAACGAGGAACTTGGAAGCCAACCGAACAATGTCTGTGAATTCCTCCAGATTGACAACGTTACCCATATTGATGCTGCCCAAATTGCACACGTCACTATCGTCCTCTGAAGTAACCTCAGTACAAGCATTTCTAAGTGTTTCATTCTGCTTCTCTCCAAAGTTGAAGCTGAACCCCGGCTCCCCTGTCTGCATAGCCTGACGGCAGTTGTCAAAGAAGGTGGGATGCAGGTGCCTATGCTCACCAATGTTCAACCACTCATCATCATAGTTGACACTAATGTTAGTCATGTCAAGAGGGGCAGCACTGTTGAAGTCTGCGTTCTTAAGAGCACGCAACTCCTCACTCCAGTTTTTGGCTACAAGGAAGTCTTTGATGTCATCATGCTGCCAATTGAGAGAGGCATAGATGGCACTACGACGTGATCCACCTTGCATAACATTACGACCAATCTCGTTAACCATATGCATCAGACTAATGGGGCCACTAGAGGTTCCACCAGTACGACGAATAGGTTTGCCCTTCGGACGCAGGATAGAGTAGTCAACACCAATACCACCACCAGTCATTAGACAGCTAGTGGCACGCCATGCAATGTTAGCCCACTCTTCCCTACTGTCCTCTTCAGCACGAAGGAGGTAGCAGTTGTTGAAGAAAGAGTTAGGACGACCGGCATAGTAGAGATAACGACCACCGGGTACAAACTTAAACTCAGTGATATATTGAGCAAGTTGTTTCCTATCTCCTTCAGACATAAGCGGCCTGTCTGTACCCCAACGAGTACCACACACATCCTCTACAAGGCGTTCTGCCAAGTGATTCCACTGGTCATGCGGCCCTTGGGCATACTTGAATCGGAACACATTCTCAGCTAGGTTAGAGCGAAAGTAGTTCATACACCATCCCTTTTATAAATCCAGTTTGCAATTGCCATACGAATAAACGGAGCTAGGTCATTCATCACCTGATCTGCACCAACCTCGTCTATCAACTTTTCAAAGTCACGAATGACATACCAGTAGTGTGCCTCTTCGTTCATTTCTTTTTCCTTTCTTCCTTGGTCTTAATAGAGTGGCAGGTTTTGCAAAGGACTTGCAGATTATCCACTTCACAGAACAGCCTCTCTATAAACACATCCCAACTCTCAAACCCTTTCTCAGGACATACCACCGGGTCTTTATGATCTACCTGAACACCTGTAGCCACAAACTGCTTCTTACATTTAGCACACTTATAATGAGAAGCAACACGTCCGGTTTTCTTGTTTATTTTCTTCCCTGTGAAAGCGTTCTTAAGAACATCAAACTTAGGGGGCCACCGTCTAAAGCCACCTCGTAATGTTGAGGTGACAAAAGAACGATAGCGCCCTTCAGTCCATTTACCACTATTTCTTGACACGATGTTTGTTCCACCAACTCTTGTGCTTCTTGGAATAGCGTGGTTGTACGTTGAATGGTTGTTGGTGTGGGAACCTACTCTTATCGCTCATCTCCAC
>JACCDR010062262.1_pt1 | contig 19370 bp, 14 predicted proteins | sample 7446431 | NCBI WGS metagenome assembly JACCDR01 (sample SAMN15323443, study PRJNA562643) | freshwater metagenome | isolation source: river surface water | place: USA:Blue River Watershed | collected 2017-08-17 | reverse complement strand
TAGCTGCGCGCGACGATGTAGTCCGAGGTCGACGTCTGGACCCGGGACCGGACCTGCGATTGACTCTGTGTTTCAGCGTGTGCACCGGCGCCAGCCAGACACAGCATCAGCTGCAGGAAAGCGAAACCGAGGAACAGGCACTGACGAACGCTGCGCATGAGAGGGCGCCTGCGCTCAGGGTCGCAGGCCAATAAGTTCTTTGCGCATGATTATCGCAGAGCGACCCTGCCCGAGGCCGCTCTGCTCCGGCAACGCCGGTATAGGACGGAAGATCAGCTGCGGTGCGAACCCTGCGCCAGCTTCTTCGCCATGCTCCAGCGATGCACTTCGCTGGGGCCGTCATAGATGCGGAAGGCGCGCATGTCGGTGAAGATGCGCATCACCGGCGTCTCGTTGGTGACGCCACGGCCACCGAGAATCTGGATGCTGCGATCGACGATGCGCCAGGCCGCTTCCGAGCACACCACTTTCGCGCGGCTCGATTCGTAGTTGCCCTTCTCGCCCTTGTCCAGCAGCCATGCGGTATGCATGATGTGCAGACGCGCCGTCATCAGGTCCATGTCATTGTCGGCGAGCTGGAAGCCAACGCCTTCATGCTCAACCAGCGGCTTGCCGAATGCATGTCGCTCGCGCACATAGTCGAGCGCAACATCATGCGCGCGACGCGCTTGTCCGAGCCAGCGCATGCAGTGCGTCAGTCGCGCCGGCGCCAGTCGCACCTGCGCATAACGGAAGCCCTTGCCCGGCTCGCCAAGGATGTCCTTGGCCGGCACGCGCAGGTTCTTGAACTCGACCACGCCATGGCCGCCGGAGAAGCAGGCATCCATCGCGTCGAGGTTGCGTACCAGCGTGATGCCTTCGCGGTCCATGTCGGACAGGAACATGGTGGCGCTGCCGTCTTCCATGCGCGCCATGATGATGGTGTACGACGAACCTTCGGCACCGGTGATGAGCCACTTGCGGCCATTGATGATGTAGTCGTCGCCGTCTTTCACGGCCGTCGTCAGCATCATCGACGGATCGGCGCCGGCACCCGGTGCCGGTTCCGTCATCGAGAAGCAGGAACGGGTATAGCCCTGCACCTGCGGACGCAGCCAGCGCTCCTTCTGCTCGGGCGTGGCCACTTCTTCCATCAGGTGGATATTGCCTTCGTCCGGCGCATGAATATTCATCGCGGTCGGGCCGAGCCATGAATAGCCGGCTTCTTCAAACACCACGGCCTTCTGCACATGGGTCAGGCCCATGCCGCCGAATTCCTTCGACGCATGCGGTGTCAGCAAACCGGCCTTGCGTGCGCGCTCGATCAATTCCTGACGCAGCTCGGCATGCGGGCCGTGACTGTCCTGTCGAGGGTCGTTCTCGAGCGGGATCACCTGCTCGGCAATGAACTCGCGCGTGCGTTCACGTAGCGCTTCGGTTTCGGGGGTAACGGAAAAATCCATGGCGGTTGTCGCAATGAGAAATGAATTCGGAAAATACAAAAACGTCGTGGCCATCTCTCGCCATACGGCACGTCAGAAAAAATCCGACCCTCTCGGGGAAGAAGAGAGCCGGAGAATCCCAACACGAGAGAAAAAATTGACAGCCTGTGTCCCGGACAGGCCTGTCCGGGACACAGTGTTACTGCATTGCTTCTACTGCGTTGCTACTACGATGTTGCTACTGCTACCGCGTATTACTTCGGCACTTTGAACACCATCAGCGTGCCGCCCTGCGGAACGATGGTGTTGGTACCCTTCACGTGGTCGATCGCACCAGCCAGGCGCTGTGCATCCACGCCCCAGCCGGAGACAACGGCGATGTACTGCTCGCCATCGACTTCATACGACGACGGCACGCCGATCACGCCCGAAGCAGCGTTGTATTCCCACAGCTGCTTGCCGGTCTTGGCGTCGAATGCACGCCACTTGCGGTCCGGGGTACCGCCTGCGAACACCAGGTTACCTGCGGTGGTGAAGGTCGGAGTCCAGATCTGATCCTTGAAGGTCTGGGTCCAGACTTTCTTGCCGGTCGCCGGATCCCATGCCTGGATTTCGCCGATGTGGTCCTTCGCGCCTTCGGTCAGGCGGACGTTGGTCAGCACGCCTTCCAGCGGGAAGCCGATGAACAGGTCGCCTGCCTTGTAGGTGGTCGATTCACCCTTCGGCAGCTCCGAGCACATGTTCTCGTTAGCCATCGTGTAGACCAGGCCGGTCTTCGGGTTGTAGGCTTCAGGCAGCCAATCCTTGCCACCCCACAGCGACGGGCAGAATGCAGCGCCCTGTGCCATCGACGGCTTCTTCGACATGTCATAGTCAGGACGGCCCGTCTTCGGATCCAGTGCCTTGAACACGTTGTTGCCAACGTACGGCCATGCGTTGACGTACTTCAGCGCGCCGGAGGAGGTGCGCTCGAGCACCCACATGTAGCCGTTACGGCCAGCACGGACAGCGACCGGAGTCTTCTTGCCCTTGATGGTGGTGTCGAACAGCATCGGCGGGGTGACTTCATCCCAGTCCCACGAATCGTTCTGTGCGTACTGGTGGTAGCCCTTGATTTCGCCCGTGTTCACGTCCAGTGCCAGCGTCGAGCTTGCGAACAGGTTGTCGCCCTGGCGCAGGTCCGGCGTCCACGGACCCGGGTTGCCGGTGCCCCAGTAAGCGGTGTTGGAAGCGGCGTCATACGAACCCGTGACCCAGACCGAGCCGCCACCAGTTTTGTACGAACCATTGTTCGGCCAGGTATCGCCGCCCGGCTCGTTCGGTGCCGGAATGGTGTGACGACGCCATGCCATCTTGCCCGACTCGGAATCGACAGCAGCGACGAAGCCGCGCACGCCGTATTCGCCGCCCGACACGCCGACCATGATCTTGCCCTTGGCAGCCAGCGGTGCCAGGGTCATGTAGTAGCCGGTTTTCCAGTTTTCGATCTGGGTCGACCACAGCTGCTTGCCGGTCTTCGCGTCCAGCGCGATCAGGTAGCAGTCGGTGGTGGCCACATAGACCTTGTCGCCATACAGTGCGACGCCACGGTTGGTCGGGTGCAGCTGGAACAGCTCAGCCGGGATTTCCTTCTTGAAGCGCCACAGTTCCTGGCCGGTCTTTGCGTTCAGCGCGATGACCTGATTCTGCGGGGTCGTAATGAACATGTAGCCATCGTTGACGATCGGAGGCGACTGGTGGCCTTCGGAGACGCCGGTGGCATACTGCCATGCCAGCTGCATCTTGCCGACGTTCTTGTCATTGATCTTGTCCAGCGGGCTGTAAGTCCAGCTGCCGTAGTTGCCGCGGATGCTCAGCCAGTTGCGGGCTTCCGGGTTCTGCAGGCGGGCATCCGTCACCGGGTTGTATGCCGGGGTGCCTTTGCCAGCTGCGGGGCCTTCGGCCATTGCAGCCGCCGGCAGCAGTGCCAGTGCCAGTGCGAGATGCTTCATTCGAATTGTCATTGCTTGTCTCCCTAGTTTGTCTAATACGGCCGCCTTCGCGACCTTCACTATTTGCCGGCCGACATGCCAGCAAATTCCTTGCAATGCATGGCTACCTTGCAGCATCCATGCTCTCGCCGGTCGTTTACACGCCCGGCTTGTTCGAGAATCCACCGGCGACAACCAGCAGGCCATCCTTTTCCGCCAGCGGCACATAAGGCAGGCCTCTGGCGGCCGGGCCTTTGGCGACCGAACCGTCGCCCGGGTTGAATTTCGAGAAATGGCAGAAGCACATCAGCAGCTTGTCTGCCGCAACGAATTCGGTCACGTCGCAACCCTGGTGCGTGCAAATGGCCGAATACGCGATCACGCCATTGACCGAATGCGGCTTCATTTCTTCGCTCAGTTCAGCCGGATCGACGCGCACCAGCATCAGCTTGTTCAGCCGCGAATCGCTCTTGGCCTTCTTTTCCTTGAGGTCGAACGGCCACACCAGCACCGGCTTGGCGCCGACCTTGATGTCATCGGCCTTCAGCGGCGCAGTCGCATCACCCTTGGACGGCACCAGCAGGTCGCCCTTGACCATGCCCTCGACATCGTCTGCCTGCACGGGCGCGGCATTCAGCGCGCAGCCGGCCACGGCGGCAGCGCCGGTGGCCTTCAGGATCTGGCGGCGCTTGAGATCAACGGCGTTCATGCCTGCTGCGTTGCTGTCCATGGTCTTGTCTTGCTTGCTCATTGTTGCTCCATCATTCTTCAAACGCCGTCGCGCCACTTGCGCTCGGCCTCTTCCCACGCGCCCAGCGGCTGCAGGTCCGGCACCCAGGCCAGTCCCGATTTGCCATCGGACGATTTTGCGGCCGGGTCGACCAGCACATCGAGCAGCGCAGGCAGGTTCTTCATCGCACGCTCGATTGCCGGGCCGAGGTCTTCGGCGCGTTCGACGCGCTCGCCATGCATGCCGAAGGCGCGTGCCATCGCCGCATAGTCAGACTTCTGCAGCTTGGTGCCCACCACCTTGCCATGCGTGTCCTGCTGGTCATGCACTTCGATCTGCCAGGCGCCGTTGTTGGCGACCACGATCAAAGGCGTCGCGCCGTGGCGCACTGCGGTATCGATTTCCATCGCATTGAAGCCGAACGCGCCATCACCCGTCGCGACCACCACCTGCCGGCCCGGATAAGCCAGGCTGGCGGCATTGCCGAAAGCAGTGCCGATGCCGATGCAACCGAGCGAACCCGGATCGAGGTAACGGCCGGACGACAGGCCCACGCGCGCGAAGCTCAGGAAGTCGCCGCCATCGGCGACCAGCACCGCATCCGGGCTCATGCGCTGCTGCAGTTCATGCAGCACGCGGTTCGGATGGATGCAGCCCTCAGTGGCCGATTGCGCAGTCGCCATCGATGCCTTCAGCTTGGCGGCGCGCTCTTCATGCTGCTTGCGCAGGCCTTGCGACCACGCGGTATCCACCGCCGGCTTGCGGCCATTCGCATGGCGCAGCATCGCATTCAGCGTGGCTGCAGTCGGCGCCAGCAACTCGACATCGCCGCGGCGGTTGTCGCGAATTTCGCTCGCGGTATCGGAGATGCGCAGGAAGCGCGCGTTGCCGAACACGGCCGGCGAACCATAGGCCAGCTGGAAGTCCAGCTTGCGGCCGATGGTCACGACCACGTCGGCTTGCGTCAGCACGCTGCCGCGCATCGCGCCGACGACCGACGGATGATTGTCGGGCACCAGACCACGGCTCTCGCCGGTATCCAGATAAACGGCGCCGGTCTTGTCCAGCAGGTCGACCAGCGAGCCCTGCGCGCTGCGCGCGCCACGGCCAGTGATCACCAGCGGTCGCTTCGCGTTCCACAGCAGTTCGACGGCGGCGGCAATGCTGGCCTCGTCGGGCACCGTGGCCGGCGCGACCTTGGGACGGAAATGTTCAGTAAGCTGCAGTGCCTTCGGCACCATGCCGCGCTGGGTGTCGACCGGGAAGTCGATGTACACCGGGCCCGGATCGCCGCCCTCGCCCAGCGCGCGTGACACGGCTTCATCCAGTTCCTGCAGCACCAGCGACGGCTCGCGCACGGTGCGCGCATAGCGCGTGATGGGTTTCACCATGTCGATGTGCGGCATGTCCTGCAGCGCGCCGCGATTTTCTTGCGGGCGCGGCGGTCCGCCGGACAGCACCAGCACCGACGCGCGCGAGGTATGCGCATTGGCGATGCCGGTCATTGCGTTGGTCATGCCGGGACCGGCGGTCACCAGTGCCACGCCCAGCTTGCCGGTCAGCTCGCTGTGCGCATGGGCCATGTAGACGGCTGCGCGCTCGTCGCGCACATCGATGATGCGTATGCCTTCGGCATCGCAGCGCATCCAGATCGGCATGATGTGGCCGCCGCACAGCGCAAACACGCGGTCGACGCCGCGCGCCTTGAGGAAGCGCGCGATCAGGCCCGCGGCCATGTCGGGATGGAGTTCAGGTGGTTGCAGCATCTCAGTGAGTCACTTTCTTTTGCTTCTTCTGCGCGCGCAGGTCGATGGTGCCCGGCTGGGCACGCGGGTCGACACCCGCCGGGAAGATGTGGATCTTCTGCACCTTGGCCGAGGTGCCCATCGGCAGGCTGTCGACGAACAGCACCCAGCCCGGCGCCTTGAAATAGGCCATGCGCTCGTAGCACCAGTCGAACAGTTCCTGGGCCAGCGCAGCGCGCTTGCCTTCGTCAGCGATGTCTTCCGGATGGCGCGCGACGACGCAGGCCATCACTTCTTCTTCGCGCACTTCATCGGGCGCGGCCAGCACGGCGACTTGCTTGCACTTCTCGTGCGCGTTCAGGCAGGCCTCGATCTCGGCGGCGGCGATGTTCTCGCCGGCGCGGCGGATGATGTTCTTCTTGCGATCCATGAAGAACAGCATGCCCGACTCGTCACGCACAGCGGCGTCGCCGGTGTGGAACCAGCCGCCCTGCCAGGCTTCTTCGGTCGCACGCTCGTTCTTCAGGTAGCCGGAGAAGAAGCCCTTGCGCGGCGTCGCGGCGCTGTGGCGCACCACCAGTTCGCCCGGCACATTGGCGGGTTGCTCGTTGCCGTCGTCATCGATCACGCGGGCCTCGACCCAGTTGTTCGAGCGGCCGAAGGCGCGGGTGTGGATGGAACGCGGCTCGACGTTGTCGGTGATGATGCGCCCTGCTTCCGTCATCGACCACATCTCGACCACGGGCAGGTTGAAACGTTTCTCGAAAACTTCGTGCAGGCTGGGCTCGACGCCGGCGCACAGCGCGAAGCGCACCTTGTGCTGCTTTTCTTCCGGGCACTCGGCGAGCTTGAGCAGGATGTTCGGGATCACGCCCTGGAACTGCGCAACCGTGGCGCGCGAGGCGACCAGGTCTTTCCACCAGGTGCTGGCGTGGAAGCGATCCGGGAAGATCAGGCAGCCACCCGACATCAGCATGGCCGGCATCGAGATCGACAGGCAGTTCGCATGGTGCAGCGGCAGCGGGTTGAACAGGCGCTCGACGCCTTCGTGCATGGTCAGCGCGCCGCCGACCTGCAGGTAGCACTCGCCGAAGGTGTGGAAATATTCATTGGTGAGGATGCAGCCCTTGGGCTTGCCGGTGGTACCGGACGTGTACAACAGCGCGGCCTCGGTTTCATGGTCGGGCGTGCCGGCCTGTGCCGGCTGTTGCGCCGGCGGCAGCACCTCGGGGAAAACATCGAAGGACACATGGCGGCAGGCGCCGCCCAAGTCGGCTTCGATCGCCTTCAGGTCATCGGCACGACGGTCGACGCCGACCAGCAGGCTCGATTCCGAATGCTCGACCACATAGTGAATTTCTTCGCGGCGGTAATCCGGGTTGATCGGCACCACCGACACGCCCAGCGCATTGAGCGCGTAGTAATGGAACACGAACTCCGGACGCTGCTCGAACAGGATGGACACGCGATGGCCGAGGCCGTAGCCGGCTTTCGCGTAAATCGCCTTCATGCGCTCGACTTCGGCCAGGGTCTGGCTCCAGGTCACTTCCCATCCATCGGGATGGTAGCTGCGGCCCGCCGAGGGCGGCACCGAATAAGCGGCATTGTCCGGAAAGCGCTTGACGGCTTTCAGCAGGGATTGGTACAGGGTTCCGTAATGGCTGGCGTCCATGGTGCTGACGATCTCTTCTTGATTCTGAGTGTTACTGTGGTGATTGAACTTGGTAGTGCTTATTTGTTGACGACCTGCTTGGGCAGCTTCAGCACCATCAGTGCTGCGACCACGGCCAGTCCGGCAAACAGGTACAGGCTGCTATTGGGGCTGCCCGTCACGTCGGTCATCCAGCCGACCAGCGAGGTCGATGCCATACCGGCGATATTGCCCAGCGAGTTGATCAGGGCGATGCCGGCGGCGGCAGCCGCGCCAGTCAGGAAGGATGGCGGCAGGCTCCAGAACGAGGCTTGCGTGGTCGATGCGCCGGCAGCGGCCAGGGTCAGACCGATCATGGCCGGTACCAGGCCGAGCTGTGGCACGGCGCTGAAAGCCAGGCCGGCGGCTGTCAGCAGGCAGGGAATCGCGGTGTGCCAGCGGCGCTCGCCGTGACGGTCGGCACTGACGTTGCACCAGATCATGGCGATGATGGCCACCGAATACGGAATGGTGACCAGCCAGCCGATCTGCAGCGTATCGGTCACGCCGAGCTGCTTGATCAGGGTCGGCATCCAGAAGCTGGTCACGTAGATCGAGCTGGCGATGCCGAAGTAGGCGATGCCCAGCCACCAGACGCGGCCGTTTTTCAATGCATCCATTGCCCCCGAATGCTCGGCGCTTTGCTCGGCTTCGGCCTTGACCTGCGCTTCAATGAACTGCTTTTCATGCTCGTCCAGCCAGCGCGCGTCGGCAACGCGGTTGTCGAGGAACATCAGCACCAGGAAGCCGAGCAGGATGGACGGCACGGTTTCGACGATGAACAGCCACTGCCAGCCGCGCAGGCCGCCGGCATCGGCGAAGGTGGACAGGATCCAGCCCGACAGCGGACCGCCGATGATGTTCGACATCGGGATTGCGGCGAGGAAGAGCGCGATGATGCGGCCGCGCCAGGCCGCCGGGAACCAGTAAGTCAGGTACAGCAGAACGCCCGGGATGAAGCCGGCCTCGGCCACGCCGAGCAGGAAGCGCAGGATGTAGAACTGGGTCGGCGTCTTGACGAAGGCCATCGCCGCGCCGATGACGCCCCAGCTGATCATGATGCGGGCGATCCACAGCTTGGCGCCCACCTTGTGCATCAGGATATTGCTCGGCACTTCGAACAGCACATAGCCGAGGAAGAAGATGCCGGCGCCGATGCCGTAAATGGTATTGCTGAACGACAGATCGTTGAGCATCTGCAGCTTGGCAAAGCCGACGTTCACGCGATCGAGGTAGGCCGCGAGATAGCAGATGCACAGGAAAGGCACCAGCCTGAGCGCTACTTTCTTATAGATTGCTTCGGGCGCAATTGCGTCCTGTACGCCGGCACTCAGGCTGGTCGCCATCTTCTTGTCTCCTTCCATGCGCACCATGGGGTATTGTTGTCTGGCGCGCCTTGTTGCTTTTGTCAGCTGCCGGCCTTGTGGGCTCTGTGTGCAGCTGGTCTCACTCCACGTCTTCGTGCGGATCCGGTCTTACGCCCGCTTTACCTGCGGTCCTGGCTGTCCTTGCGCTTGCTGGGCGTTGGTTTCTTCATCGGAGATCTTGCGCTGCACCGCGAAGGACGCATAACTGATGTGCGTGCTGGCGAGCTGGCCGGCGCGCTCGGCGTCGCCATCCTTCACGGCCTGCATGATCTCTTCGTGCTGTTCCCAGATGCTGGACGGCGTGCCGCCACTCATCAGCACCGCGCCCATCACGCAGCGCAGGTAGGCCCAGTGGGGTGAACTGGTCTCGGCAATCATCGGGTTGCCGGACAGCTCATAGATAAAATGGTGGAAATCGATGTCGGCCTTGACCAGCTCCTGGATGGAGTTGTTCCTGACGGCTTGCCAGCCACGGTCGATGTAGGCCTGGCCTTCGACGCGCGCGCGCTCGCTGCCGCGTTCGGCCGCTTTCATGCAGGCCAGCCGGTCGAGGATTTCACGGATTTCGTACAGGTCGCGCGCCTTGTCGGCGCCCAGCGGCGCAATCATCAGGCCGCGGCCCGGCGCGCTGGTCAGGATGCCTTCGTTGCGCAACAGGAGCAGTGCCTGCTGCACCGGCTGACGCGACACGCCCAGTGATTCCGCGACTTCTTCCTGAATCAGACGCGAATCCATCCCGTAGGCACCGGAGCTGATCCGCGACAGGATGGCCTCATAGACCTGCTCCACCAGCGTTTGCTGGGGGCGCAGTATCGGCATCATGGTCGCTGGTGATGACATGCTCGTCGGTCCGGGCTGGTTGCCTGAGTCGGATCCAGAATCTTTTGAATTCTGAATTCAGAGTTCGGAATGCAGCAGAGCTTAGATTTGACAATGCAGCCCGTCAACGGCTTGGCGTTCGGAAATCGAAAAGGCGAACTTAGTTATGCAGCCATGCGGCAAGATTGCCTTGCCTCATCGCGCGCCGCATCAAGGCCGGAAACAGCACAGCGTTCCTTGAAACAGCGGCAATATCGGGGGACAGGATGGCCTACCGGCTGCGGCAGAATGGTGCATCGCAGCAGAGGCCCATGGTGAGACAGTTGAAAATTTTTCAGGCGTCAACGACCTTGCCCGGCCCGCGTTCCTGCGCAACCGACAGCGCATTGCGCGCCGCCTGCAGCAGGCTTTCGCCATGACTGGTATTGGGCGTCGCGCCCGCAATGCCCATGCCCAGCGTGTAGCGGATCAGGCGGGTGTCGTGGATCAGCGGGTCCTTCGCCAGGCTGCCGGTCATGCGCGCGGCCACCTTGTGCGCGATCTCTATCGACGCTGCTGACAGCATGACCGCAAACTCACCCTGACCGACCCGAAACACCAGGTCATCATCCCGCACGGAGCGCACCAACAGCAAGGCCATGTGCTTGACCAGTGCATCGCGGCCATGCTCCCCGGCCAGCGCGAACGCCTGGTCAGGCTGGTCGAGGCCAACCATCATCAGGGTCAGCGGCGCCAGCGATGCGCGCTGGCGCTCGAGCGCAATCTCCAGCGCTTCGAACAGCGCGACCTGGCTGCCGAGACCGGTCACCTTGTCGACATGGACGGTCTGCAGGCCGCCCTTGGGCGACACGTCGCGCACGATGCGATGGCGGTGCTGGTCGAGCGTATTAATGATGGTATTGATATCGCCGCCTTCGATCCGCGCATCCAGCAAAACCTGCCGCAGGATGCGGATCATGTCCTCGTACGCATCGAGCGTGATGCCCAGATTATGGTGCCCGACCGCCAGCTGTTCGAAGTTGTAGATCTTGGCCGGCTTGCCGAGTGCGTATGCAATCAGTTCGACCTGATGCTCGGCCATGCGACGCGGGTCCGTGCCTTCGAAATAGCGCGTGAACATGGGCCGGGAGGCCATACGGTGGTGAAAATCACGCACCAGCCGCTGAAGAGTGGGAATGCCGCCGTACTTGTCGAACAGCGACCCCAAGGATGCTGCACTCATTGAAAGAGAATGAATTTAATTGTTATGTATTTTATATTTTTTTCTGATTTTCATGTCGGCCCGGCACGGCAGTAATTTATCAGAATTGATTACAGGGTTCACAAGAATAATTGCAGTCGACACGCACCGTCGCGTGCATCAAAAGAGAAGCCGACACGAGGGCGCTGCTATGATCGCGTCCATGAGCAAGGTCATTTCCTATGATATCGATGTGCTGTTCGGCGACTGCGATCCGGCCGGCATTGTGTTCTTCCCCAACTTCCTGAAGTGGATGGATGCATCGTCGCTGAACTTCTTCATGCAATGCGGATTACCGCCCTGGCGCGCCTGGACCGAGCCGGCGCACATGATAGGCACGCCCCTGATCGAGATACGCACACAATTCCACAAGCCCGCGACCTATGGCGAGACCCTGACTGTGCATACCGAGATCACCGAGTTCTCGCGCAAGACTTTCACCCACCGCCATGTCGTCCAACGCGGCGATACCCTGATTTGCGAAGGCACCGAGGTGCGCGCCTTCTGCACCCGCGACCCCGACACCGGCATCGTCAAGGCCATCCCGCTGCCGGAAATCGTGCACGCAAAATGCCGCTAACGGCCGGTACATGCATCGGTGCTGAAATGCGCGCGACATTGCCGGGTCTTTGGCCCGGCTGTCTTGCGGGTGGCGTTATTCGGCGCCAGCGATAGCCGCGCCGCGCAGGTTTGCCCTGCCCCGCCCGCAATCCGCGGAATTTTGATCCTCATCATGTAAATTCGGCAGCAAATTGCCTAGATTCAACCTGAGGGCTCCTGTGTCTTGACGCATCGGAGCCACCACAAGGAAGAAGCCATGGCCGCCGATTTGCCGCCCACCATCCCGCGATCCCGACACCAGCCAGGCCTGCGCCGCCAGGGTGCCATCGTCGGCGCCCTGCTTGCGCTGGTGACGGCGCTGACCCTGGGCGGAGGTGCTGCCGGCGAAGGCAAGCGCTCGGCCGCGCCCGAGCCGAATGCGGTCTACATGCAACCGGTCGACGGCCTCGACGCGCCAGAGCTGGCGACATTCCGCGCCGGCGAGACCCTGTTCCGCACGTCGTGGATCGTGTTCCCCGCATTGCAGATACCGAATTGGGACGTGGTGCGTCCGCCCGCGATGTTCGGCTGGGGGCTGGGCCCGACTTATATCGCCAACGCCTGCATGGGCTGCCACGTACAGGCCGGCAGCGGCAAAACCAGCGACAAGCCCGGCGCCACGGTTTTCCAGCAACTGCTGCGCATCTCTATCCCCGGCACCAATCCGCATGGCGGCCCCAACCCGCACCCGATCTATGGCGATCAGCTGCAGGTGTTCGACGTCATCTCGGCCGACCGCCGGCAGGTGCGCGAAGGCGAAGCCGATGTGCTGGTCGACTGGCAGGCCGAAATGGTGACACTGCCCGATGGCAGCCGCGTCGAACTGCGCCGGCCGCGCATCCGCGTCACCAGCCTGTCCTTCGGCCCGCTCGGCCCGGAGGTGATGACCTCGCTGCGCAATACGCCGGCCATCTTCGGCCTTGGTTATCTGGAGTCAGTCAGCGAAGAAGACATCCTCGCTCTGGCCGAAGCGCAGAAGGCCTGGGGCCTGAACGGCCGCCCGAACTATGTGCGCGACGATATCAACGACAAAACCAGCCTTGGCCGCTTCGGCTGGAAGGCCAACCAGCCCGGCGTGCGCCAGCAGGTGGCCGCCGCCTTCCTCGGCGACATGGGCATCACGTCGCCGCTGTACACGAAGCAGAACTGCCCGCCCGCGCAGACCGACTGCCGCGCGATGCCGCCCGGCGACTACAAGCCCGAACTGCGCGCGGCCGATTTCGATGCGATCAGCTTCTGGGCCCAGGCGCTCGAGGCGCCCGAGCCGCGCCAGCTGGCGCGTGCCGAGGTGCAGCGCGGCGCGCAGCTGTTCGCCGCCGCCCGCTGCGCGCTGTGCCATGTGCCGGACATGAAGACTTCACGCAATGCGCCCTTCCCCGCGCTGGCCAACCGCAGCTTCCACCCTTACACCGACCTGCTGTTGCATGACATGGGCGAGGCCCTCGCCGACGGCCGCCCGGATTTCCGCGCCGGCCCGCGCGACTGGCGTACGCCGCCGCTGTGGGGCATAGGATTGCGCCAGCAAGTCAATGGCAGCAGCAACCTGCTGCACGACGGCCGCGCACGCAACGTGACCGAAGCCATCCTCTGGCACGGCGGCGAGGCGCAGGACGCGCGCGACCGCTTCGCCGGCTTCAGCCGTGAAGAGCGCGAGGCCCTGCTGGCCTTCGTCAACGCCATCTGAGTGATGCACGACGATCTGCCGAACCTGCCGCCGAAGATGCCGCCGAACCCGCCACCGAACGAACCCGTACCGGAGCCGGCCAGCGTCCCGGCAGGAACCTCAGCGGCGAGCGACGACAGCACCGTCTTCATCACGCGGGGACTACGGAAATCCTATGCCACCGGCGCGGGCGAGGTGGTCGCGCTGCGCGATGTGGACCTCGACATCCATCGTGGCGAATTCATCGTGCTGCTCGGCCCTTCCGGCAGCGGCAAGTCGACGCTGCTCAACATCCTGGGCGGCCTCGACCGGCCGAGCGCAGGCCTGGCGCGCTTCGATGACCATGACTTGTCGGAAGCCGACGACGATGCGCTGACCGAGTACCGGCGTGAGCATGTGGGCTTCGTCTTCCAGTTCTACAACCTGATCCCCAGCCTGACGGTGCGCGAGAACGTTGAACTGGTGACCGACATCGTCGACCACCCGATGCCGGCCGATGAAGCCCTGCGACTGGTCGGCCTGGGCGAGCGGCTCGACCATTTTCCTTCGCAGCTGTCCGGCGGCGAACAACAGCGCGTGGCGATTGCGCGCGCCATCGTCAAGCGGCCCGACGTGCTGCTGTGCGACGAGCCGACCGGCGCACTCGACTACCAGACCGGCAAGCGCGTGCTCGAAGTTATCGAGCGCATCAACCGCGAACTGGGCACTACCACCATCGTCATCACCCACAATGCCGCGATCTCGGCCATGGCCGACCGCGTGCTGCACCTGGGCGACGGCCGTATCCAGCGCATCGACACCAATGCACACAAGCTGTCGCCATCGGAGCTGTCTTGGTAAGCATGGCAAACAGCTTGCGCAGCTTGCACGCATTGCGCTGGCTACGCAGCTGGCGCGCGCTGAAGGCACTCGACCGCAAGCTGTTGCGCGACCTGCGCACGCTGTGGAGCCAGGCGCTGACGCTGGCGCTGGTGGTCGGCGCCGCCGTTGCCGGCTTCATCACCACTTACAGCGCCTATGATTCGCTGGACTGGTCGCGCCAGCGCTATTACGAAGCCGCGAACTTCGCCGACGTCTTTGCCGACCTGCGGCGCGCGCCCGACACCATCGCCACGCGCCTGCGCGAGCTGCCCGGCGTGGCGCAGGTCGAGACGTCGATCACGCAGCAGGTGCAAATTGCGATCCCCGGCGTGGACGACCCCATCATCGGGCGGCTGAATGGCATCGACTGGCGACAACTGCCGCAGGTCAATCGCCTCTACCTGCGCTCGGGACGCATGATCGCAGGCCGCAGCGGGCGTCAGCTCGAGGCACTGGTCTCGGAAGCCTTCGCGATCACGCGCCAGCTGCGTCCGGGCGACACCGTCAACGCACTGATGAATGGCAAACGCGAGTCCTTGCTGATCGTCGGCATCGCGCTCACGCCCGACACCATCTTCGCCGGCGCCACCGGCGCCCCCGACCTGAAGGGCTATGGCGTGTTCTGGGTCGACCAGCAGGCGCTGGGCAGCGCCTATGACATGCAAGGCGCCTTCAATCACGTGGTCGCGCGCGTCGCGCCGCATGCCGACGAAGCGCAGGTGATCGCCGGCCTCGACCGCGTGCTGCGCCCTTGGGGTGGCTTGTCGGCCTACGGGCGCTCGGAACAGATGTCGCACATGATGCTCAATTCCGAAATCCAGGAACAGCGGGTGATGGGCACGGTCCTGCCCGGCATTTTCCTGGCGATTGCGGCCTTCCTGCTCAATGTCGTGCTGGGGCGGCAGATCAGTGTGCAGCGCGAGCAGATCGCCGCGCTGAAGGCGCTCGGCTACGGCAATGCGGCCATTGCGCAGCATTACCTGAAGTTCGCCTTGCTGGTGGTCGCCATCGGCGTGCTGATCGGGCTGCTGGCGGGCAGCTGGCTGGGCTCGAAGATGATGCTGCTGTACGAGACCGCCTTCCGTTTTCCGGCGCTGCAGCACCGTGTGCGGCCGGAACTGATGCTGCTGGCGATCGCCGTCACAAGCACGGCGGCGCTGCTGGCCACCTGGCAGGCGATCCGCGACACCGTGAAGCTGGCGCCGGCCGAGGCGATGCGCCCGCGCGCGCCGGGCCGCTACCGGCCGTCGTTCATCGAAGCGCTCGGGGCCCGCCGCTGGCTATCCCCCGCCAGCCGCATGATCCTTCGCAACATGCAGCGGCATGGCTTTCGCACCGCCGTCACCGTGGCCGGCATCGCGGCGGCGATCTCGGTGCTGGTCTGCGGCACCTTCTGGGGGGATTCGATCGACATGATGCTCGACACGCAGTTCCGGCTGGCGCTGCGCGGCGACGTGACCGTCGGCCTGGTCGAGCCGCGCGCGGCGCGGGTTCGGCACGAGTTCGAAGCATTGCCGCTGGTGAGTGCCGTCGAAGGCGCGCGCAGCGTGCGGGCGCGCCTCGTGCACGGCAACCATGCCTGGCGCGGCTCGCTGCAGGGGCGGCCGGCCCGTGGCGACCTGCGCCGCATCGTCACGATGGACCGGCGCAGCATGGAAGCGCCCGCCGATGCGCTGCTGCTGACCGACCGTCTGGCGAGCAAGCTGGGCCTGAGGGTCGGTGACCTGGTGCGCGTCGAGGTCGAAGAAGGCGAACGGCCCGTGCTGATGCTGCCGGTGGCCGGCACCGTCAATGAAATGATGGGCCTGTCCGCCTACATCGAGCGGCGCAGCCTGAACCGGCTGCTGCAGGAAGGCGACCTGGTCAACGAACTGACGTTGGCCATCGACCGTGGCGGCGAAACCGAACTGCTGCAGCGGCTGCGCGGCTTGCCGCTGGTGGCTGCCGCTTTCAGCAAGGCAGCGCTGCTGCGCAATGTACAGTCGGTCACGGCCCGTAATATCCGCATCATCAGCAGCGTACTGACCGTGTTCGCCACCATCATTGCCGTGGGCGTGGTGTACAACCAGGTGCGGATTGCGCTCACCGAGCGCGCGTGGGAGCTGGCCAGCCTGCGCGTGCTGGGCTTCACCCGCCACGAAGTGTCGCGGCTGCTGCTGGGCGAACTGGCGATCGCGATCGCGCTGGCCATCCCGCTGGGCATGGCCGCCGGCTACGGGCTGGCGCACGGCGTGATGGCGATGATCCGCAATGATGAATTCGTCTTCCCGGTCGTGATACGCGCGCCGACCTATGCATATGCGGTGATGTGCGTGGTCATCGCCGGCATCGTCAGCGCGCTGGTGGTCAACCGCAAGATTGCCGCGCTCGACCTGGTCGGTGTGCTGAAGACGCGAGAATGAACAACACGGAGAACCCGGACGAGATGAGCACCGCCCCGACACCCAAACCCGAAGACCCTGCACAAGCGGCCGGGCAAACCGCGCAAGCCGACGCTGGCAGCCATGGCGGAATGCGCCACCAGGTCCACCAGAGCCACCCGAACCATCCGCAGCGCAAACGCTGGCTGTGGCTGGCCGGCTTGCTGGTGGCTGCCGCGCTGCTGGCCTGGCTGCTGGCGCCGCGCCCGCTGGACGTGGAGCTGGCGCCGCTGCGGGTCGGCCGCTTCGAGCGCAGCGTCGAGGAAGACGGCAAGACCCGGCTGCGTGAACGCTACGTGGTGTCGGCCCCGGTCGCCGGCAAGCTTGGCCGCATCAGCCTGCGCGAAGGCGACGTCGTTGAACGCGGCCAGGTGATCGCGCAATTGTGGCCGGCCGAACCGGCGCTGCTCGACGAACGGCGCCTGCAGGAGCAGCGTGAACAGGTCGCGGCGATGGAAGCCAGCGTTCAGCGCGCCAATGCCTCGGTAGCGCGCGCCGAGGCCGCGCTGTCGCAGGCCGAAATCGACCAGCAACGCAGCGAATCACTGGCCGCGCGCGGCTTCGTTTCCAAAAGCCATGTGGACACGGCGCGCACCACCACCGAGCTGCGCCGGCGCGAGCTGGAAGTGGCGCAGCAAGACCAGCATGGCGCGCGCCACCAGCTGGAGCAATTGCGGATCGCGCTCAGGCGCAGCAGCCAGCCCGATCCGCTGGCGCGCCAGCCATCGTCGGTGCAGGCACCGGTCGCCGGCCGCGTGCTGCGCTTGCGCCAGGAAAGCGAAGCCGTGGTCGCAGCCGGCACGCCGCTGATGGAGCTGGGCGACCCGGCGATGATGGAAGTGCTGGTCGATTTGCTGACCGAGGATGCGGCGCAGGTCAAACCCGGCGCGCCGGCCCGCCTGTCGCACTGGGGCGGCGATGCATTGCTGGAGGCCCGGGTGCGGCTGGTCGAACCCTCGGCCTTCACGAAGGTGTCGGCGCTGGGCGTGGAAGAACAGCGCGTGCACGTGCTGCTGGACATCGTGTCGCCGCCCGATCAATGGCGCGCGCTCGGCGACCAGTTCCGGGTCGATGTGCAGATACCGCTGCAGGCCGAGGCGCAGGCCTGGCTGGTGCCGGTCAGCGCGGTGTTCCCGGTTGGCAGCCGTTCGGCGCTGTTCGTCGCCGACGGTGGCCGCGCGCGGCAGGTGGAGGTCGAGCTTGTCTCCCGCAATGCCAGCGACGCCTGGATACGCACGACCACCCTGCGTCCCGGCAGCTCCGTGGTGGCCTACCCGCCGGCCAGCCTGAAGGATGGCCAGCGCATCCGGGCGCTGAAACGCTGAACCCTGCCGCGCTCAAGCTTTTCCTGACCGTACCGATATCCATCATGTCAGAGTGCAGGTACGACCATGATTATCGAGCGCATAGATCTGGACAAGATCAAATATCAGAATGGCATCGTGGCCTTGAGTTCGCTTGAGGTTGGCGAAAGCATTTTCTGCTCGGAATTCGCCAAGGCCCAGAGCCTGCGCGCGCTGTCCTACTACTACATCAAGTCCCGCAACCTGGACTGGAAATTCGTGTTCCGCAAGATGGATCGCGGCTGGCGGCTGATCCGCGTGCTCTGATTCACCGTCTCCCCCGTCAGTCAAACTGCTTCAGCAGGTAGGTCACCATTTCCTTCGTGATCGTCGCTGCCTGCGCCACCATCGCCGTCGAACCGTTGACCCGGATTTGCGCCGAGGTCAGGTTCGCCGTTTCTTCGGCGAGGTCCGCATTCATGATGTTGTCGTAGGCGCCGCTGGTGGTCGTGTACACGCTGTCGAGGTAAGTGGACTGGTAATCCAGGCGATTCTGCTGCGCCCCGACCAGCGACTGGTACTCGCCTATCATGTCGATCGCATCGTCGATCACATCCAGCGCATTGCTGGCGCCGGTTTGCGTCGACACATCGACTGCCGACAATTTCACGTCTTCTTCCGTGGCCCCGTAGGTACCGGCGCGGAAGCCGAGATTGGACAGCGTGGTCGCGCCATTGCTGCCCGCCGCCACCGTGAACACCGCATCCGAGCTCAGCGTGACGGTACTGATGAACGTCATCGCTGCAGCCGTGGTGGCCGCTGCCGTGGGCGCGTTACTGCTGAGGTCCGTGCCGCCCAAGCCGATCAGCGAGCCGGACACTGCCCCGCTGCTGTCCGATACACCAATCGCGATATTGCGGCCGTCACTGGCCGTCAGGGTCAGGCCGCTGCCATTGTTGGTCGCAGTGACCCCTGTCTGGCCTTGGTAGGGATTGAGCGCGGTGACGATCTCGTCGAGCGTCGTGCTGGCGCTGAAATTGACTGCAATCGTCGTGCCGTTCAGGAAAATCGACGTCACCGTGCCCGCCGAGAAGCTCGAACCGGTCAGCGTATTGGCATTGGCCGTTGCCGTGACATTGGTCTGCGTCGATTTCCGGTTGATGGCCGCGGCCAGCGCAATGGCGCTGGAGGCGCGCGTAGACGACGTGGTCGTCACTGGCGACGCCGTATCGTCGGTGGTGTACGCGTCGCCGATCGCATAGCCATTGATCTGCATGTCGCCGCTGGTCAGCGTGGTGGGCGCAGCCGTCGACCCGGCGCGCGCCGTACTGGCCAGCTGCGCGACATTGGCCGAATAGGTGCCTGCGACCAGCCCGGCATTGGCAATGCTCTTGCCGACCTCGCTGCCCAAGGTCACCGAACTTCCCGACAGGCTGCGCAAGGTATAGCTGCCCGAGTAAGTGCCGGCGGCCCCCAGACCGGTCTCGGCATCCGTCGTGCCGGTGTAAGCAATCGTGATGTTGCGGCCGTCGGCTGCGTTCAGGATCACGCCGCGCGTGCT
>JACCDR011003212.1_pt1 | contig 19392 bp, 36 predicted proteins | sample 7446431 | NCBI WGS metagenome assembly JACCDR01 (sample SAMN15323443, study PRJNA562643) | freshwater metagenome | isolation source: river surface water | place: USA:Blue River Watershed | collected 2017-08-17 | reverse complement strand
TGAACTTCTTTACTTCATCAAATGTATCTTTAGCGTCGGTGCGATCTCGGCTTTCGAATTTCCCTTGCTCTGTGTGAACAATAACCTTCATTGCTGTTTCTCCTTTCAAAAGACAAAACGATCGGGCAGGATTCGAACCTGCTGCTGTTTAAGGGTCTGTAACGGCTCTAGAAACCGCTTCCTCCGCCCTGTGTCCCCACCACGACGCCGATCGTGCGTGTTACCAGCCCTGTTCCTTCTGCCGCTGCTCTGCCATGCCGCAGAGTTCGGTCTTTTCGTCGTCGGTCAGCTTTTTGCTGTCCCCAATCTGGGTGACCAGCTTTTCCAGTTCCGCGAGTGACTTCGCGTTGATCACTGCTGTTGCCGCCGCGTCGAATGGCGGAAGAACCTGAGCCTTGCGTGGCTCGTCCTTGGGCTTTGGTGCTTCTGGGGCTGGCTTCTCCATGCTGATGTTGCCTGACAGAAGCTCCTTCACCTTCTCGATGAAGTCTGCACCCGGCTTCCGGAATGTCTTGCCAAGCAAGGACTCCAGTTCAACTCCACGGATACCGTCAACCTGCATTTCGGCCTCACTCATTGTGGCCGTAATGTCGAACTCGTACTCCATGCCTTCACGCTGCACAGCCGCCATGCCGACACGCTTCGGGGTGGTCTTGCCGTTGGCTCCCTGCTCCAGAACGTATTCCACCTTCTGCCGCATTGTAGCGATGTGGTGGACCTTCAGTTGATTGATGGCCGTGATCAGTTCGTTATGCAGCGGGGTAGCCTTGCCCCAGCCGCCAGTGAACTTGTTTGACCCGGAACCGGCCTGATCAACGATGTCGATACAGCCACCCTTCCCTGCCCATGCGTGTGATAGACTGTCGGTAACAACCGCGTCGTAGCCGGCCTTTTGGAATGCCTCCCATGCTTCGACGTAGTTGCGGGGGTTGAACGTCTCCAGTGGGATCACGTCGAATTCACCAACCTCTGGCGTCTCAGCGTAGATATTGCAGTTCTCGCCTTCAGTGTCCACAACACCGATCTTCCCTGTGGGGCCGACAAGAGCGCGTGCCAGCTTCAGGGCTGTCAGAGTCTTTCCTGACTTGCTCTGTCCGATCAGTGCGATACGTAGCTTACGGGCTGCGCGTACAGCCTTCTTGATTTGAATAGCCATTCCGTTCCTCCGTCATATCCAACACGAGGGCATATAAAACTGTTCCGGGTGAACTCCCACCCGGTAAGTATCGCAATCCTCGCCAAGCGACGGTCGAGCGATTGCCATAAGTCGGCTGAATCTCGGAAAGTCTCGCATACACCGGAGGGATTTTTCCATCGGCGGATACTGAATCCGAAACCCGTTCACGTCACAAGGGAAACCGTCTGCGTTGCGTTCCGGATCACCTTGATTGCAAATATTCTCCAGTGCCTCGGAGATTTTTATCTCCAAGCGTTCCGCCACGGCGTAGGGATCACGCATCGGATTTGCTCACCGCTGCACGAATGAAATACTGAAACGGCGCACGCGGCTTGCCGGGGTAGTTGATTGGGTCAAAGTGACTCACATCGAAGTCACGCGAAGCCCGGATGATACGGCCGTTGTGATTCACTCGGCCGACCTTAACAAGCTCCCCGCCGATCATCATCGACACCGTTCCGGCATGGAATCGGTAGACTGTGTTTCCTCGGACCACCAGCCGCCTCGCTGGCTCGCCTTCCTTGTCCGATGGAAGATCATCAATTTTTCTGCAGGTCACAGTTCCTGTGAATGCCTGCAAGTCGATGCTCTTGAACTCTGTCAGGCTCTCTTCGATACGCCTCAGCCACTCCCGATCATGGGGGCTGTAGCTGTCCTTCGGCTCAGGGAAACCTGTACCCATACTCCACTCCGTAAACGACAAAAAGGCGATAGGGGTCACTACCTCTGAGCGTAGTATCCCCACCGCCTCAAAATCCGTCAACGGAAAGTGTTGCAGAAATTTAGCTCTTTTGTCGCTTTGGTCTCCCAATCACTCCGAGACGTGTTCGTTTGTATTCTTCTACTGAGTCCAATGTGATGAAACGTCCGAGTCTTGTTTCGCACGTTTCGAGTTCATGACGGCTAATCATCACTCTTACCGTGCCTAGTTTCAGTTCCAGTAGTTCTGCAGCTTCCTTTGCCGATACGACGCGGCCAAAGTCGAATGAGCTATCCATGCCGAACTTCCTGTAATCGCGGCCGTCCTCTTCTTCCCAGTCGCTCCTTCTTGTAGTACATCACATCCTCAATCGGTACAAGATGTTCATGTCCAATTTTGGTTGCGTTGGGAAACTCGCCGTTATTACAGTATCGCTGTGCGGTGGAAACAGCGACTCCAAGTTCTTTCGCAATCTGTGTGGTTGTCATCACTTCACTGAGAATTGCTCTCAGACGCTTTGCGATAGCAAGCGACGGCTCTCCTCTTCTACTGTTGGTTTCGGCCATTGGCATTGTGAGACTCCTCCGTAACAAAAGACAGGGTGTCAATCATCGACAGTACCTCCGTTGGATGGGGCACGCAAAACAAAAACACGAAATTCATTGCGCAAGACAGGACTTGAACCTGCACGAGGGATTAACCTCTCTAGCTCCTGAAGCTAGAGATGCAGAACCGGAGTATTCTTTTTCGAAAATTCGAAAGAGTTCCGGAGTAATCTTGCCTGACAGGGACTAGAGGCTTACGATCAGTTCGTGACGCTGAATCTACTCTACACTCTCTGGAGGCTGTGCGATGACAACGGAAAAGGAAAAGATCTACGACGATCAGATTTACCCCTTGATGGATGAAATCATCAGGATCTGCAGAGAGCACCGAATTGCGTTCATCTTTGATGTCGCACTTGGGTACGCGAGCGAAGAAGATGCTGCGGCTGGTGCTCAACTTAAGTGCACTTCATGCCTGCTGGAAGACGACTGCGAACCTGACGCGGAAATGTTGCGGGCAATGAAGTGTATTCAGCCCCGTCAATCGTTTGGTGCCTTCACTATTACAACGGTGGACAACTAATGGACGCCAATCAAGACCTATTCGCCGTCACGACCAGTCGCGTGCACGACGGCCAGAAAATCCGATCCACTACAATGCTGACATTGCGTGAGTCGGTCAATCGGTATGTGAAGGAATGCCAGCGGAAAGGCTTCGAAGTCCTGAGTATTAAGCACTGGCGGTGCGTTGAAGAAATTCCTGTTCCGGAGGTGAAGTGATGGAGATTGAACACGGCTCTCGCGTTCTAGTCTACGATGCACGAGATTTCATTGACGACATCAGGACGCCATGCAGCATGTTGATGCGGCCAGCGGTGGTTGTTTGTCGCTATGGCAAGAAAACCGATTACGGTTCTGGCCCTGTGTTGTACCCAGATCTCGTCGATGTGGTTTTCGATCATCGTCCGAATTGCGTTTCTCATGGCCATTTCACGGACGGTGTTTTGCGGCTGGAGGGTGCATGATGTTCTGTTTCTACTGGGCCAGAATCGTGTCGGCTAACGAGTCGCTGAAGGATGAAGGACAGAAGATGACCCTGAGCGTCGAGTCGTTCAAGCGGCAACTGGAAAAGGCGTACGATAAGGGGCGGGAAGATGAGAAGTCGTCTCGGCCAAGCGATCCGTACGGCGGGCTGTTCAATGGTATGTTTGGAGGGCGGTGAGAGATGACCATGCACAAGATTTTAACCACGGGTCAGGTCGCCAAGATTTGCAATGTCGCGCCGCGATTGGTTAGTAAGTGGTTTGATTCCGGCCGCTTGCGTGGTTACCGCATTCCGGGTTCACAGGACAGGCGGATTCCTGCTCTGTATCTGATTCGATTTCTGAAGGAAAACGGGATGTCTGTTCCTCAGGAGCTTTCGGAGTACGACGACAATGCCTGAATTCACGGTTCCACGTCAGTTGATGCCGATTTCAAAAGCGGCCCGTGATTACGCGGCCACCAAGAAAACTGCCAAAACCATCATCTATTCCGCAGACCGATTTGTCCGGTTATGCGGAGATATGTTGGTTGACGAGATTTCGGCCGACAAGGTAATGGAGTACCGTGAGAAGTGTGCTGCGGCTGGCTACTCGGCTTGGACGATCAAATCCAGCAGCAAGGATATCGTCACCCTACTCCACAATGCGGGAAAATCCCTGAAACTGGATCCCGTTAAGGTTCCTCGGCCGAAACCGGTCCCGACACCGATTGAGCACATCGACGCGATATTCCAGTTCCTGCCGGATTACGCTCGCCAGTTTGTGGTGCTGGCCTACTGGACAGGCCTACGACTGGAAGACGTAATCCGCCTGCAGCACAGCGACTTTGAGGGGCACAGGCTGGAGTGGCAAGCGAACAAGACGGGTCACTGGCAACAGTGGCCGGTTCCTGAGTGGTGCCGTCACTGGCTGGTCAGGATGAAGCTGCCATACACGGCAAACATGGATTGGAGCGAACGGATTATCCGGGGTGATCTGGAAGCGGCTGCGATTGCTGCCAACGTCCCGCGAGTCAAGCCGTCCGAAATTCGGGATCGTTCTATCACCGAGTGGACTCGCTGTGATCCGACTGTCGGAAAGATCGTTCATGGGTCTGGTCTTGGGGTGCTGTCTCATTACGTGGATACATTGGCTGTCATTTCTGGCGTGATGCACAGGATGAAGCTGCCAAAATGTTTTGGGGCAACGGAGTCCCGCGAAGATGAGATAGTCGGAATCGTGAAACTGCTGGACCCTGAGGCGCAGGTTATCGTTCGAGATATGGCTTCTAGGATGGTGCGATGAGTGAAAAACATACTCCAGGTCCGTGGGCATGGTTTGGAAATGCAAATCACGGTTACTACCTAGCGACAGTTCATAGCGGCCGACGCTACATTATGGATTTTGTACGCAAAGGCACCAATGGAGCACAGCCGCGATTCCAGCCGGGCGGGAAATATGGTCCCGGCATGGTGAAGGCTGATGACCTTTGCAAGTTCGAGGTAGGTAACGAGGGCGTTATCGGCCTGAAGGCAGGAAAGGCAGATGGCAGCATATATCGTTACGATGTAACTGGATTCGATTGTGCCGATGCAAGGCTGATTGCTGTAGCTCCGGAAATGCTGGCAGCGTTACAGAAAACAATCGACTATTTGAATCAACGCGCGGATAGTGAATCGTCCGCACTGTGGGCCGATATCGCTAATGTGGTGCGGAAAGCAACTGAAGCATAAACTAAACCTCCAGTTTCTGCCAGTATTTATTGCAAATCGTAGTGTTTTCTGAGACAATACGCTCCAGCGAATTCGGTTTCCCTTTTCAACGGAGTGTAAAATGCCTGAAACCGTCCGCGCGGAAGATACTGCGCAAACACTACTGGACGCCGCGAAAACTGTCGTTGCGGCTCTTGATCGATGGGTGGAACAGGAAGTTGACTACCTGATTGAACACCCTGCCGGCGATGCAATCAACGCGATGTGCGCCTTGGCGAAGTCGCGTTTCCCGGCAAACAACGATTCGGCTGTGATTGACCTGTTCCTGAAGATTCACGAAGTGGCTCGGCACTGGCACCGATACGTCGAGGATGGTGTTGCCGAATACGATGGTATGCCAACGACTGAGTTCTGGGATTCTATCCGCGAACTGACTGAGCAGATCAAGTTTGCGGAATTGCCACAGCGTCCCCCGCTGGAGTCTGTTCAGGAACTCTGGCGGCAGTTGAAGGACTACCCGGCTCGGGCCGAACAGATTGCCAAAATGTACGGCTACACCGTCGCGGGTGTCTGGCAGGGGCCATTCTTTGATTCTCGCGGCCGTGTCGTGCCTCACCTTGTCGAGAAGGAGGCACTGACACCAAACTCGGTTCTGCCGGAAGACTGGGTTCCGCCGTCCGAAAAGGAGAAGCGAGACAAGGAAGCCAAGTTGGCTGCGGAGAATCTCGCCAAGGTGAAGCTCCTGATGCGGAAGAATGAGACTCGGCCAAAGGCTGCGGACCTTCTGAAAGAGGGGCAGTTTCCGGACGTGATCGCCCGTGTCTGCGAGATGAGCGAACCTGATGTACGCTCAATGGCGGCACAGATGGGTATCAAAATCGTCGAGCGTGAGGAAGTGCTGAACTCTGCCGGCACGATTGCTGCGGCCGATCCGATGGCCGATGCGATGGGGTTTTCTTCCAGCGATATCACCACAGCGCCGTTGGTGGAACTCGATTCCCGCCCTGCTCCGCTGAAGGCGATTGATGACGACCAGCTAAAGACTGAGATTGTCACGCTGCTGGAGAGTGACCCGGAAATGACCCAGGGCTCCATTCTGCGAGTGCTGACAGAACGTGGAATGGCTGTGAAGTCTGGCGAAGTGAAGAAGATTCTGAAGAGTCTTCAGGGTTAGCTTAGTTGTTGGGTGCACGCTACCGGATTGCAGAGGGTTCACCTGATGCAATTAAACACTGAATCGACAGTTGGTTTCCGGTAGCCTCCACCTGCTGCGGAGGGGTGTCATGGAAGAACCAAAGAAGCCAAAGAAGGAGCGGAAGAAGCGGATTCCGCCTCCACACATTGGCCGCAAGCATGATCGCTGCGAGAATGTGGAACAAGCACAGGCGATTGCCGATGAGATTTCTGCGAATCGCCGCGAGTGGGTTGAACCACCTGAGCCAGGTGACGATGTATGGGATATGCCCCGCGAGCGGTCCAACTCCATACCGACCGGCGACAAGGTCAGTATCGACGAAGTGAAGCTGATCGGTGACGCAAACGCGGAAGGGGCGAAGATGAATTCCGCCCTGAAAATGGATGCGTTCATTGCGTACATGCTGACCGGGCAGACATGGCGGCAAGCGGCGTCAAACGTCGGAATCACGGTCCAGACTGCTTCGAAGTGGATGCGTAAGCGTACGCTCAAAAAGCGTATGGCGAAGTTCCGCGAAGTGCTTGCAGAAGCCGCGTTGACGCGAATCAGCACACTGACGAACTCGGCCGTCACCACCCTGGAAGATGCGATGGGGCAGGATAACCATATCCAGTTCCGTCTGCAGGGCGCAAAGCTACTCTTTGATGCGTTCGTCAAGATGAATCAGATTGTCGGCATGGAACAGCGACTGAAGGATATTGAAGAATCCTTGGGTGTTGCTGGTACGGCGATGCCACATCACGGCACTGCAACGAATACGGCCGCGATGACTGCTGCCGCACTCGAAAACATGAAAGACCTCGGGCTGGATTTGCCGGGAGAAGACGATGGCGTTCAACGGCCAGTCGATTCAGAGGCGGATTTGGCGGGCTGAACACCTCTCCGCTGAGTTGAAGAAACACGCACAGCGCGGTGATGAGCCAAAGTGTCTGCTCCAGCCGCGTGTGTTGTGTCAGGCTGAGTATATCATTCTGCGCCTGCTGGATCAGCCGGCAAGCTACCGCGACGTGTGTAAGCGTGTGTGGAAGTCGATACGGCACGGGCTGACTGTTGAGCCGCATTTAGCGAACCATCAGCTTGTGGTACGTGCTCGCAATTTGCTTGCCAAGGCTTTGCAGACGGAGTACGAAAAGCCGGCGTGGGTCTGTGATCTCCGGGACGTTCCAGCATACTACCATTTCACGCCTCGGCCTGACAATGTGGCTGAGATGGATGAGCAGACTTCCTACGTTTACAGCAGAGATACGGGCGTTAGCTTCTGTCTAGGTGGCAACGGTGCAGGGTGTCTCGGTGCGGAACAGGAAATCTACGATCCTGTCCTGAAGGTGTCTCGCAAGGTCAGCGAGATAGATTCAGATTTCCATGTATGGGCCAGAACGAAAGACGGGCAGACCGTTATCGCCAAGGCGTCTCAGCCGCGAGTGTACGGAACAGAGGATCTGTATCGCGTAACGCTACACACTGGCGAGCAAATCATGGTCACCCTTGGGCACAGGGTGCTGGATGCTGCTGGCCAGTGGGTTGAGCTTGGTGACCTGCTGAAGCGTGATGTACGAATTCTGATGGGTGACGGTCTTCAGCGTTCGGAAGTCGTCTCGGCAGAGTTCTTGCGGCATGATGTTTACTGGGATTTTTCAGTAGAAGAACACGAAAACTACTGGATGGCTGGAGCGTGGCACCACAACACAACGACAACGTCACTGCTCAAAGCCTGCAAGTTCATGTTGGAGACGCCTCCACCTCGCCGGAATACGCCATTCTGGTTTATTGCAGAATCGTATGAACAGATCGGCTCCATCTACGACGAAAAGATAGCACAGTTCGGGCTGATTCCGCCGCACATCATCGACAAGGATCGTATTCACTGGAATAAGCGGAACAACAACTGGCCGTTTCGAGTGCCGCTGATCTCTCCGGAGGGTCCGGGCGGTCGCAACTGGACGATGGAGTTCAAAGGCTGGCGTCAGGGTCGCGGTCAGTTTCAGGCTCGTGCTGTGGGCGGGTTCTGCTTCATTGAACAGTTCCCCTGGGTGATCCTCGACGAAACGCTGCGCGGGGCTCGCGAGTTCAATATCCCCGGCTCCAAAATGGCCGAATATACGCCGGTCGATCCCTCGATGTCGCAGGAAATCGAGGAGATGATTGAGAACGGAGTGGACCCCGGACCTGGCAAGCGAGCAAATAAGGACGCGAAATACCTTCCGGAAGGATGGAAGGTGTACCACATGAACACGAAGTGTGCCAAAGATCACGGGCACGTTTCGGAAGCGTGGTTCAAAGAATTCTTCTCGATGATCCCGGATAGTATGCTTGACGTACGAATGAAGGGGCTTTTTGCTTCCTTCGAAGGCGTCATCTATCCGGAATTTATGCCGCAAGTGCACTGCTGCGGCGATGAGATTTGGCCGATTGTACACAGCGAAACCAGCTACCACCTTCGCGGGATTGACTGGGGTACTGGACCTGATAACCCGTTTGTCTGCTTGTGGGCGGCAGTGGCGAGCGACGGGACAACGTACATCTATGACGAATACTATTCGAACTCGGCAGACTGCACGATCATTGATCACCTCGTGAACGTACAGGAACAGTGGGAATGGAGCGATGCGCCCAACTTTGGCCCCACGTACGCTGACCCGTCGGATCCCGGAAATTTCCGTATTGCTACCCGTCTTTCGGAGTTTGCCCGGAAGCACTGCGGGAAGTCGGTTAGGAATATCAATGGCATGGGGCGAGCGAAAAACGCCGTGTACGAGGGGATCGAACACGTACGGCTAATGCTCAAGCCTTCGCTCAAGCGGGCTGTGATGGATCCGAATACACTCAAGGTGGAAGAAAAGCTGATGCCTCGGCTGATGATTCACAGGGGCAACTGCCCGAACCTCGTACGCGAGATGAAAGCGTATCGCTGGATGCAACCGGGTGACCATACGACGATGGCGAATCCGAAGAATGCTCCGCGTCAGCCGTGCAAGTTTAATGACCATGCGTGCCTGACTGCTGATTCATTGGTACTAATGGCCGATGGAAGCGAAAAGCGAATCGCTGATGTACGTGTTGGCGAATTCGTTGTGTCTCACCGTGGAATTACTCGGGTTGATGCTTCACTGTGTACAGGCGTGAAAAACATCGTCGAAATTGTCCACGAAAACGGAGTAATAACCTGCACCTCAGACCATCCGTTTGGTATTATACGTCCTTCAGGTATTGAGTATTTAACACCACAGAAGGGCGATGAGCTATGCACACTTGGAGAGAGCAGTCTAAACGAGGAACGACGGTTGAATTGGTTGAGTGGGGCGGGAAAATCTGGCGAAGATATCCAGACGCAAAAAGCCATGCTTGCCGAAATTACTACCACAGATGCGAGCGAAAGAATGGCGTCTTCTTGCACTTCATGCTGCACCGAGAAGTGTGGAAACAGTCAAACGGAGATATCCCAGAAGGATATGATATCCATCACATTGACGGAGACTCAACAAACAACAAAGTTGAAAACCTGCGTCCAGTCACCCGCTCAGAGCACGCAAAGTTGCATCCGGAAAAGATTAGTAAAGCAATCTCGCTTGCTCCAGAATGGCACAAGTCGGAAGCTGGAAGGGAATGGCACAGGCAACACGCAAAGCGAGTCGCAGACGCCATGCAGTTTCGCTCTGTCAACTGCGAGCAATGCGGAAAAGCATTCGAAACAAAAGACAGAAGAAACCAGCGATACTTCTGTTGTGGCGCATGCAAAGCAAAATGGAGACGAGACAACAAAGTCGATTACATCACCAAGCCATGTGAAATTTGCGGCACTGAGTTCCGGTCCGACAAATACAACAAGGTCTCTACCTGTTCTCCAGCCTGCAAAAGCGTCAAAATGTCTATCAGTGCGAGAAACAGGACGGACAGAGGCAGTCTACAACCTCGCGACAAGTGACGGAACCTTCTACGCAAACGGCGTGCTAAGTTCGAATTGTGACGCAGCGCGCTACCTCCTTTTCACCCATGCCTACGCCGCAGGTGCCACAATCGAGTCGATCCGGCGTAACTCACAAATGCGGGACGCTGTGGATGATTACAGCGTCCCTGTGAATTCGGAATCGGTGATTGACTCGTACGCGGTGAATCGCCGTGCTGAGATTATGGGAGCACACCGAAAGCGTGATCAGGGCGGCTAGGATGGCTGCAACTCTGATGCCCACATGAGATTACCCTTTCGGCTTGTAGTGCCAAGCGAACACGCTGAGGAACACGAAAAAGAACGCGGCCGACATATACGGGTGATCATTAGCCACCACAACAAACAGCAGGATCCCGAGTGCTGCCAGCTTGCCGACGTTCACAACGATCTGAGACAGTATTCGCATGGGGTTACCTCCAGCGAATACGATAGCGGGTTGCGGTGTACGTGTCACGGCTTTACCCTCCAGATCATGGCGACATCTGCCCCGGTCCCCTCGGCCTTGAACGATCGGGCCGGTAGCGTCTCCCAGTGCCACCCGTTCACGTTCTCGAATTCCGCTCGCTGGCGTGGTCCCGCGTAGCACAGGGCAACGATTGCGCCGCCTGACTGCAGCATGTCAAAAGCGTGTCCGATGTGTTTCCGGTCGCGGCCTTGCTTGAAAGGGCTGTTCATCAACACAGCGTTGAACGTGCCGATACGATCCGGCGTAACTGTTAACCAGTCGTCTTGGATCAGCCGGCAATTCGGGTCACCTTCCGTGCTCACGTACAATTCGCGGGCACACTGTGGCGCGTACTCCACAAGGGTGACGTACGATTGCGGGGCGATAGCTCGGATCGCCCGATACAGCCGCCCGAGTCCCGCCGATGGTTCTACGATCCGGGCCGTCTGCAGGTCAACCAAACTGGCGAGCCGTGCCGCCATCATTGCGGCAATGGGCTCCGGTGTCTGAAATAGGTTGAAAGCGGACACTGCCCGCGTTCCTTCTGCGTCCCTGAGTGCGGCGTATGCTTCGCGCTCAACGGCCATTTCCTCTTCTGCTGCTTCCAGTTCCTCGCGGATGTGTAGCAGTCGTAGGCGTCCTCTGTTCATCGGATTACCTTTGTGAAATCAGGCTTGATTGTCATGTCTATATTAGCCTCTCGAAAGCGGTCAAAGCCTTGGGTGCGTGCCCATTGCTTCGCCTCTTCCTTGCGGGCCTTGTTAGTGGTGATAATTTCTTCGTCCCAGTCTGGACGACCTTCACGTACACCCCAGAGAATAAAATCGTTCATGTCGTCACCTTGTATTCTACAGCGGTGCATCGCTGCGGTTGTCCGTTTCGGTAGGTCGGCTCGCTGCCGTCCCGCTCGTACAGAAAAATCGTCTTCAGTCCGTCTGCGCCGCCTCGGTTCCGAATAAAGCGGTGCACAACTAGCAGTCTGTCCTGCTCCTTGTCAGTGCCACAGTCTCGCCATTCGTGCCACTGGTAGTCCTCGATTGCTTCGGGCTGGTGGTCGAATACGGCGTAGAATCGGGTGATGCTCATTGTGTTCCCTTTGCGTTTCGGTGTGTGTCGTTCATCCCTCACAATCACTGATCGTAAACCGTTTCCGTCTGTCAGCGCGTTTCCGCAATTTCTGTCCAGCTTGGCTCGGGCTTAGTCTGCACGATAACGCGGTCACGGTACACCGACACCCGGACACGGACGCCAAGACGTTCCGCTGCCTGCCTGATGTTCGCGTCGATGTGATCCCGCCCAGCGTTCCGGAAATACTCTTCGCGTGGGATAACGTGCTGTCGGCCGTCGAACCAGATCATAAACGGCCGTTTAGGTTCTTTTGGCATGATGGGCTCCATGTGCAAAAAACGCCCCGCCCGATCTGGCAACCACTCCAGACCGGGACGGGGCAACCCCGACCAAAGGGCGTCCCTAGAAAAGCAATCCTGCCGGGACTGGCTCGGCTGGTTCTTGTACGGGTTCGGGTGTTGGGGCGGTTTCAAGTGCCTTGTATCCCGCCTCGGTAAAGCCAAATTGAGACTCTGAGGCGTAGGTTGTGAATCCCCAGCTAGCGGCCATTTTCCACAGCGTCTGGAATTCTGGTTCCATGTCGCTGAACCAGTGTTTGCCGTGTCGTGCTTCCTTCAGCCGTGGAAGCTGTGCAATCACATCCTGACGTTCTGGCGGGTTTGGTCCCGTCTCTGTCATCTTGTCGAATGGCAGGGCTTTCTGGGGCTTGTCGGTGATTACCAGAATACTCGGCTGACCGTGGAATGATGACGATTCCAGAACTCTGACCTTGCAAACTCCGATTGATCCGTGCCACTCGATTCCGTTGTAGTTGCTCTGATAGATCAGGCCGCGTTCCGTGATGGTGACGGTCTTGGCTCGGCTGTACTCGCCTCGGGATGCTGCGGCGGAATAGGTCTCCTGCGTGCAATATCGCACTATTGCCGGTTCGGTCTTCTCGGACTTGCGAGCGTTCCAGATGTCGCACAGCTTTTGTGCGTCTTCCGGTGTTGGATTGATCAGCGGGGCCGGTGCTGTGCCGGTAGCCTTTGCAATCTCTTTCTGCTGCTTCTGCTTCTGATCGAATGCGGCGAGTTCTTCCGGCGTCGGTGCTCGGTAGGCGTCGGCTCCCAGTCGCTCAATGTTGCGGGGTGATCCGTTGGCGGAAAATGCCACCGATACGACACGTCCAGTCACTGGCGAGCGGTTCACCTTCCAGATTTGTTTGGTCCCGATGAATCCACCCGGAACCATTTCAACCTCTGCCGCCTTGCCGCCTTCGTTCTCCAGCATGGCGTTTTCGTAGATGAGTCGGTTGTTCAGGTGCTCGATCGTGCGGGCATAACCTGCCTTGATGCCTTCGAGATGGTCAACCCGTACCCAGTAGCCTCCACGTCCTGCGCCACACCAAACGTGCTCATACTTCTGCGGGTCTGTGCTGCCGTCTCGCCAATCGCCTTGCATGATGCGGGGCGCGTCTGGCTTCGGGGTATACGATGATTCAATTCGGCGGATCTCCTTTTCGATCTCCAGAATCCTGCCGCGTCTCACTTCCGGGCTGGAGCGATGCAAGGCGTGGGAAATGACGCCAGCGGTTCGGCGTTGCCAGTATTCCGCCTTCGACCATTGGCACAGCGCCTGGTCACGGTGTCGCTCGTGTCGGGCTGCGGCCTTGTCTGCTCGTGCCTGACTCTGATAACCGAATGCCTGCGGGCCAGCGGTGTACGTGTCGCGGTGGTCTCCTGCTTCCGTCCGTCGCTTGTCTCGGTAGCCTGCGAATCGCTCCGCTCGATCTGCTGCCCGTTCCTCGGGGCTGTAATCCTCGTCCTCGATGTCGCGGTCTTCCGGGATCATGGCGAAACAAATGTCTTCGGCTGTTACGCTCCACGTCGCGACGAAATCACAGTCTTGTTTCGGGGTGGATTTGAATCCATTGTTCCGCAGATGGTTGTACGTGTCGCGGTGTACTCGGCCGCAGTAAATGCGAAGTTTATCATCCTGCGCACAGTATGTGGCTGAATACTCGTCGTTGTGTAGGTCGGTCTCGTGAATTGGCATGGTCGGGATTCCTTCAAGTTTGGAAGATAGGGGCGGGCTACTTGCTCGCCCCTCTGTCTACTGATCGAAAAGCGTTGTTTGTTGTCAGCGCTTTTCAGCAAAGTTTTTTCGAGCGTGCCGCGCTGACTCCGTAGCCTGCTCCATCCCTCATGCCCTGCTGACGTGCTGAGTCGCTGCCCGATGAGCCGCCTCGCATTTGTGTCTTCAGCTTGATTCCTCCGCCTGCAGGGCTGGCGAGCCACTTCTTTGCTGAGTCTTCCTTGCGTCGAATCAGATCGTTTCGTCGTGAAATGAGAATCATGCCACGATTGTCGGAAGTCGTTGTCAGTCGCTTCTGTGCTTCGTCTCGTTCCTGCTCGTCCTGTGCAATCGACTTCTTTTTCAGGCCGTCCGCGAATCCCTCGGCGTAGGCTGCTCCGTCGCCTCGGAAAATGCTGCCATATCGCAAGCGAGCAAGGGCGATGATTGCGGTCCTGATCTCCTCGAAAATCCGGCGTGCGATTTCAACGTCCTCGGCTACACCGTAAAACATGATCTGGCTAATCTGTACGGGCTTTCCGTGCTCGTTGCGGCGAACCAGTCCGCTCGGCGTTTGGTAGGTCTTCGTTGAGAACCAGCCGACACCCTTCACGATGTGGCGGGCTACTGTCTCGGCCAGGATGATTTCCCATGTGTACGCCTTCGAGCCCAATTCTGACGCCTGCTTTCCCTTCTCTGCCTGTGCTGCCTTCTCCATCTGGGCTAGTGGGTCTTCTGTCAGGTCGTCTTCGCTGAGATGGTGGCGCTCCATCATCTTCTGAGCGATCTTCAGGGCGGTTTCTACCTCGTTTTCTGATGCCGCGTCGTCTTTGGCAATGTTCAGAAGTCCGCGAATCTTTGCCTTGATGTCGTCAGTGCTCATTGGTCGGGTTTCCTCTTCTGTACTGGGGTATTGTTGCGGGGCTCATTGCCCCTCTGATGTCTGATCGTAAAGCGGTGGCGGTTGTCAGCGCGGAATTTGGAAGAAAACCCGTCCCGGCGTTCCGGAAACACTCCGGCTCAAACTCCTGTCTAAGTTTTGTTGCCGGGACGGTGTACGGGGTTAGGCGTTGGTGTCTCCTGTGGCTTGTCGAATAAGCTGGCGAGCGTTTGCCTCGTCTTTATATGCGTCTGGGTGTGCGTGCGGCATAGAAGCGTAGTGACCGACGTAGTTCCTGAGTTTCTTCACCATTGCCAGAAGTTCGGGGGCTGCGGCGATGAGTCTAGCGTTTGCTTCTCGCTCGATGGTGTCTCTAAAAATGCCACACATTACTGCGATGTCTTCGCTAGATTGAATAACCCGCTCGTTGTTTTTTGGGTGTACTCTCCACGGTCCGGGCGTGTGTGTCTTCGTGCTCATGGTCGGGTGTCCTTGTGTGGTAGTGTGTCGATATCGGGAAACATCAAAGCCTGTCCGGGTAGGTCGCTCCGTCCAGCGTCGAACAGGCTCATTTGCTTCGCTGGTGGTGTCTGTGGTGGTTCTGGTTTCGGTGCCTGCCGTGGTGCGGGCTCGCGGCGTAGGCTGAATGGTTCGTCGTCGGTCATGGTTTGCCTCGCGTGGGAAGTCCTAGGGCTAGGGCTCGGGCTTCTGCTGCTCGTACGTTGCGGCGGTGCTGCTTTATCTTGCGCTGCATCTCGCGATAGATCGCGGCGTGGTTCTGCATGATGTGGGCGATAACCGGATGCGGTTCTGGTGTGGTTGCCATTAGTCGGGGTGTCCTTAGTTCTGAAAGATAGACTTTGCCAGTGCATAGCCTTGGCGGTATGCGAGAAACTGCCGGTTTACGTCGCCGTTGCAGTAGATGTTACCCTTGGGCCAAAGTCGCTTCTCTTCGCGAGCAAGTTGAATGCCTTTGTATAGGTGGCGCTCGAAATGCTCCATAATTTCGTAATGCTCTTTGCTGTCAATGGTCATTTGGTCGGGTGTCCTTTACCATGCTTTCAGGATGTGTTCAGGCTGCACAGTCTCAACGCGGCCGTTGCCGTGCATGAGCCGGATGTTCTTACGGCCGATTCCTACGATGCGAAGCGTGGCGGTTTCGGTTTGCGCCCATCGGCTGACTTTGCTGCAATCGCTCGCGATGTTTTTGATCTGCTGAATTGTCATTGGTCGGGCTCCGTTCGTGTGTGGTTGTCGTCTCTGTGTACTGATCGTGGGGTGGGGCTGGTTGTCAGCGATTATTTCGCGATTGCTAAGAAATCGTCACTGCGACCCTGATCCGTGTGTGTCAAAATAATTTTGCCATTCTCTTCACGGGCTACAACATAGCGCCAAGTGCACGTCACTTCTTGGCCTTCTCGTGGGCCTTCTAAATACTTACTTACCATCTTAGTTGGCGTCTGCTTTACAACGATACGAAAGTATTCGTTAGTGTCGGCTGGTGTTACTGAGTTTTTTCTTGGCAAGAAAGCTGCCTTAAATTGTGTGCCAACCGGCATTTGCCTTCGCAGTTCAGCTATCGTAAGTTTCATAAATCTATACTCCTTCGTCTCGTGTGGTTGTCGGGTTGCCAGTGCTCCCCTCCTAACTACTGATCGTAAACCGTGGGAAGTTGTCAGCGCTTTTCTATAAGAATTTTGCGAGCCGCTGCAGAGCGTTCTGTGCGTCAGTCAAGGCTGCGTCAAACGCGGCGTTCCGGTTCGGGTGTGCCATGCGCAGGGCGTTGATTGTGTTCCGCATTTTCACCAGTCGAACGAATGCCTTCTGTGCGTCGATGCGCAGGGCTCGTTGGTGCGTGCTCTCGATCTGCTGCGGGGTTGGAATGTTCACGGCGTTTGCTCCTGTGTACTAGGGGAATCAAGCAAAAGTGAATTGATGGCGGTCTGTGCACGTTCTAGACGTGTCAGGGCGTGCCTGATGTCTTCCGGGATCCGGGCTCGTGGGTCGCGGTGGGCGTCTCGGATAAGGCTGATTGATGCGCCGACGTCAAACGCTACACGGGCAAGCGGTCCGTTCATGGTGCGTAGTCCTTGCAAAAGTATTCGGTAGCGATTGCGTGCACCTTGGAAAGCGTGGTTACGGGGTCGGCGTCACAGTTCCTCAATAGTGCTTCGATCTGGTGTAGCGCGGCGTCGGCTGCGTGTCGGCGTCGTCGTTGTTCGGCGTTTGCTGCGATGGCGCAAGCGGGCTGTCGTCCGTAGTCTGGGTCGGTTGGCATGGTCGGCGGTCCTTCAATGGGCTGGAATGGTCTCGCGGGCTTCCTCGGCCTGCTCGTCATGGTGGTGCATGTCTGCGAGTCTGCAGACGCTGCCAAAGTCGATGAAAAAAACGCTGGCTAGGTGTTTCAGGTCGGTGATAACGTCAATTATCGCCTCCCTGATCTCGTCGGGGGTTTTCGGCATGTCCCCGCGTCGGTGGGCTCGGATTGCCTGCCGTGCTGCCGATCTGCGGCGGGCGTTGTCGTTCATACGTGGATGGTCGCGGAATTGTTCGCGGCGGTGGCGGTCGTTCATTGTTCATCGTCTCCGTGAAATGCTGCCCACAAATCGGCGTTTCGGCTATCCTCTTCCGTTTCGCCGTTACTCTCGTCAATCATGATGAGCGCTTGTAAAAGTGTTTCCTCCAATTGCTCGATACGATTCTGCAGGTGATCGTGTGCCAATCTGAGCGCGGCAATGTGCATATTGGCTGAGTCCTTGGGAATCAGAATGCAGTTCAGGCCGGTCTCTGGGTCGGTCGATTCATTCCTGAGCATAAGCGTTCCGGTTGCCGATTGGATTGATTCCAGTGCCTGCGTCGTTGGGTTTGGTTCTGTGGTCGTCATTTGGGCGGGTTCCTGCTGGTTATGTGAAAACGTGCGGATAGAGTTTCTGTGCGTCTTCTCGTGCTTCCGCGTACTGCGTTGGCGTCAAGGCGGTGCGAAGTACGGCGCTCGCCTTGTGCCATGATTTCCGGAAGCGTGTCAGGGCTTCGGTTGCCAGCGATAGGCTATATCGCAGGGCGTTTCGTTCCTGCCGTAGTTGTTCCTCCCGTTCGCGTACCTGAGTGAGACACAAGCGGGCGCGGTTTAGCTGTCGCTCGTGCTCCTTCTGAATCTCCAGAATCTGCAATTCGAGTTCCCGGATTCGCTCCCGTGTGTAGCGTGCCTCAATTCCGGGGCGTTGCTCATCTGCTTGTGCGTCGTGCTGCCGGCGAATTACGGCCGTCCCTCGGTTCCATGCTGCTACTCCCATTTGGTCGGGCTCCTGCTTGCCAGTGGTTTTGGTGGTGTGAGAATACTCGGGTACGGTGGGGGAATCAAGGGTGAATCAGTGTCGCGTGTCTTCTGCTGGTAGGTCTACTGTCTGTTCATGCAGGATTGAAACGCGGTCGTCACATCCTTTCACCACAACGTAAATCTGTCCGTTCTCTACTGTCAGTTCAACACGGCATGCGCGGCGGTCTTTCTTCCGGCGCGAATTGGTTCCGTGAAAATCAACAGTCACTTTGTTGTCTGGTTCGTATGCGTCGATTTCAAGCGTGCGGGTCATGGTCGTTGAACTCCTGAGAGACGCGCCCCGGTGTTCGGGGCGCTGGTGTGGTGAATCGTCTGGACTAGAACAGCAAGCCGCGTGGGGCGGTCGGCTGTGGTGGGTGGTATTCGATGCGGGCTGGCTCGGTTGTGATCTGGTGCACGGTCTCGGGCTGTGGTTCCGGGGCTGGCGTGGGTTCGGGCGTGGTGTCTCCGATCTTCTCGGTCTGGCTGATGTGAAACACGGTGGCGGTTGTTCGCATCATGATGGGCTTCCCGTCTTTCAGGATGGGCTGACCGTTGCTGTCAGACTTGGGGAACCATGTCACCAACTTCACCCCGTGTTCGCCCTTCCGTACGTATCGCCCTGCCGCCTTCCATGCGTTGAATGTGAACACATTAACGCGGGGCATTACTTCAGATTCCGGGATGCCGCGAGCAACAAACTCGGCAATAGCGGTGGCTTCGTTGTGGACAGAGTTTCCGAAAGCCGCTCGGCGTAGTGCCTCACGCTGCATCTGTTCGCGTTCTGCGGTGGTCTTGCGTGGTCGTCGTGTTTTGGTTGCGGTTGCCATTGGTCGGGTTCTTGGTTTGTGGTTGGTTGGTTGTCCCTTGGTAACCTCTGATCGTATTCGGCTGGTGGTTGTCAGCGCTATTCCGGAGAATTTTTCAGAATGAAACGCGTTGGGAAATTAGCCAGCATTCGAAGTTGGTTTCCTCGTCGGCGTTCTTCTTTAGGCTGCGTAGTGCTGCTCGGATGCGTGGTGGTAGTGTTCCCCGTGCTGCTTCGGTCCAGTCGATTACGATCGTTCCCGCGATGGGTCGGGACTGGTCAAGGCGTGTGCGTATCGCCTTCTGTGTGATCTGCAAACGGCGGGATAGTTCCGCGATGGTGCATCGTTCCCGGCGTAGCATCGCCCGCAATTCCTTGCCGGTCATGGAAAACGCACGGTTGATGGTGTCAATGTGGTTCATGGGGCTGGGCTCCTATCCAATTCGAACAGCCGTTACGCGCTGTCCTCGTGCTGCAAATGCGTTGCGTAGTTCCTGCTCCGTCACTCTGCGGCGGGTTATGC
>JACCDR010003067.1_pt1 | contig 19393 bp, 21 predicted proteins | sample 7446431 | NCBI WGS metagenome assembly JACCDR01 (sample SAMN15323443, study PRJNA562643) | freshwater metagenome | isolation source: river surface water | place: USA:Blue River Watershed | collected 2017-08-17 | reverse complement strand
GCCTGTGCGCCCGTGCTGCCCTTGTAAAACTTCTCCTGCAACTCCGGCGGGGCATAGCCTTCCTGCGCCAGCAGATCGAACCGGGAGCGCAGCGCATCCGACTTCTCGCGCTCGCCGATCTTGTTGCCAATCGCCGCGCCTGCGCCGCCCAGCAGATCCTTGAGCCCCTGCCCCATCGCTTCGCCGGCGCCTGCAATGTAGCGTGCGCCGTAGTCGCCTCCGGGGAATTGAATGCCGCGTGAATTGTATGCCATGGTCGTGATGTTAGAGTCTGCTCAGGATACTGCCCACGCCGCCCAGCAACCCGCCGATGCCGCTGCTGCGACTCTGATTCGCCGCCGCCGCCTGCTGGCTCTTGGCGCTGTAGAGGTTCATGTTGAAACTGTTGCGGTCATTCGTGATCGAGTCCTCCCGCTCCGTGTCGAACTGCCGCACGCCCTCGGCCAGACCGAAGGCCCCCAGCGCGCCCTGCTGTGCGCCGGCCAGCGTGTTCAGGTCCAGATTCCGGCCCTCGTTCTCCATGCCTGCCACCTGCGCGGCGAATCCCTGCCGTTCGCGTGCCCGGGCATTCGATGCCGCGGCCCTGCTGAGTATGCTCATCAGCGCGCCTTGCGGGCTGCCGCTCAGTCCGCGCATCTGCGCACTGGCATTGCCCATCTGACTGGCCGCGCGGATCTCCTCCGCGTTCAGCGCGCCACCCAGCGCCAGTTCATTCTGCGCCTGCCCCACCAGACTGTTGAGCAGCCCACTGCGGGGCGTGCCCAGCCGCTGCGCTGCAGACGTTGCCGCGTCCATGCTCGCGTCCCGCCATGGCGTCAGCGACTTGAACCGGTCAAAGTTCTCCAGCGCCCCCAGCGCCTTCGGCGGGGCAATGTAAGACGGCATCGGCGGCATCTTCTGCTTCTTGCTGAAAAGTGATGAAAAGATTCCCATAGGTCAGTTGGTTACGTTTGCTGTTTTAACGGCTGCGACAAACTCAGCTTCCGTCCATTTCGCTGAGTCCTTGAAAATCTGTCTGCGGTATTTGTAAGCCACCGAATGGACCAGCGCCTTGCCCCGTGGCGTCAGCTTCTCCACCGCCGTCTTTTGGAACGAACGGGCAAAGCTAAAGCTTTGCACCGAACACTTTTGAAACAACGGCCAGAGCCATGCAATCTCGGCGTCTGACAACACCGGCTCGGGAACAGTCCGCTCCGCCTTTGCCGCTTTCGGCTTGGCCGTGGCCTTCGGCATCATCCGGTCCATCCACGCGGCCTGTTCTACAGTGAGTTGCATGGTCATACTTTGATGATGTAGTTCACCCCCAAGAACCCCGGCGTGGGCGGTGCCTGTGCGGTGGTCTCGCGGGATTGCGTGGCACCGGTGGAAAATTGAAACTCGTAGTTGCCATTGGTCGCGCCGCTGGTGGCCGGACTGATGGTGATGCTGCTGCTGCCGATGGCCGTGGCCACGGTATTGGCCACCACTCCGGCGCTGCCATTGCTGCACGTCACGGCCATGCCGGGGAAAATGATGTCTTCCACCGACCAGTCCGCGCTGCTGATGGAGGCCAGCGAAACGTCTGCCGCGGTGCTGATGGTGAGTCGCACCACGGGATTCTGCCGCAGTTTCTCATAGGTCGCCGCCTCGTCGCCCTCAGGCGCATCCACACCGAATGTCACTTCCACCCCGCTGGCCGTGTCCGTGGCCGCCGCGCTCAGCAGCAGCGTGGTGGCCGTGAGAAATGCCGCCACCGTAGTGCCTGCCGCGATGCCGCTGCCGCTCACCGTCATGCCGCAGGCCAGCCCGCGCAGACTGGGCACCGTCAGCGTGGTGCTGCTGGCCGTGCTGCAGTTGGTCTTCACCACCGTCACCTTGCGGCGCTTCCCGCTCAGGCCCGCGCCCGCCGCGCCCAGCGTCTGCGCATTCGCCGCGCCCAGCTTGGAGAAGTAAACCGTGCCGCTGATGCCGCTGCCGACTGAAGCGCTCAATTGAATGGTCGTATCCGTGAGCGCCAGAATCGTCTGCCCGGTGAGCACGCCGCCATTGAAGGCTCCCATGCCCAGCCGCAGCCCCGCCGCTGCGCCGCTGGCCACCGTGAGCGTGTCCCCGCTGCTGCTCACCACGCTCACCGCCACCTCGGCCCGGCCCTGACTGCTGCCCGCGATCTCCGCGCCCATGAGCATCCGCCCGCGGCAGTCCGGCAGGTTGAAAGTCGTGCTGCCATCGCCCACGCCATGCACTGTGCCCAGCGCGGCGAAGAGGGACGCATACCGCGCCCGGCTCACTGCGCTGCCATCGGCAAAGAGCCAGCCCGGAGGCACGGCATTGTAGGCGCCGAACCACGGCAGGCCCACGCCCGCCGGCGTCGATGACAGCGGCAGCACCGCGCGCTTCAGCGCCGTGGCCGTGGTCACCCCGGGGTCGATCTGCGCATCCGCCAGCAGGAAGTAATCGCTCCCGCTGTCCATGATGCCCGTGGCCTTCGTCACCTTCACGCGGAAGTGACAGCCCTTGGCGAAATTGGTCACCGCACTGGCGTCGAAGTCGAACTCTACCCGCGTCCACTGCCCGTTCGCACAGCTCGCGCTCGCGCTCACCGTGCCCACCAGAGCCACCGCGCCTTCATCTCCCGCCGTGGCGCCGGCATACAGCTCCAGCGATGGCGTGAACGTGCTGCCCGTGTTGTTCCACACGTAGCAGCTAAAGGTCACATCGCCGGAATAAATCATCTGCGCCAGACCCGGCGGCAGATACGTGCCCACATTGACACTGGTCAGGCTGGCATGGCCGAACACCTTCACCCCGCACCGGCCCGCCTCTGTGCTCTCCGTGGCATTGGATCGCGCCGATGCCGCCGCATTCACCGCCGCCCCGGATGCCAGCACATACCAGCCCGGATGCACCGGCGTGCGAATCCCATCCGCACAGCTCACCGTGCCGCTGATGGAAAACCGCTCCTCCTGAAAACTGCCCCACGGGAAATAATTCCCCGTGCTCAAACTCGGGCTGATGGCGGCCACCACTTCATCCGTGTCCAGTTGCGTGCTGGTGATCGATCCATCCGGAATCTCCACGGTAGGGCTGGCCGCGTTGTTCAGTTCCGCCGCCGTGATGGGTGCCCCGTCTGTGAAGTTTTGCCCCGGTATGACTGTTAGTTCAAGTGCCATGATTTCGGATTTAATCTTTTAGAGCCTGCCAGCCTTTTGCGCCACCATGGAGGGAGATCAGGGCTCATTCGTTTGAGCCATGCATTGAGTTTAGGCATCTGCTTATTCCAAGGATTCATTGCCTGTCCTCCAATGGCGTTGCCGTTCCGACAGTTTCCCCGGCCACGACAAATTCGTCATGGATACACCAGTCGGTTTCCAGACAGTCCGACGGGCTCGCCAGCCAGCCATACACGTTGTTGTCAGGATACACCATCGCTAACTGATTCTGATAGCGCAGCGGCAGATCACGCTTCAGCACTTTGGCTTTTACCGCCGCCGGCAGACTGGTCATCTTGGGAATAATCGCGACAGGCACCTCCGAAGGAACCTGCATGAATACGAACATCCCCTTTCCATTCCAGCCCGCCCGGCTGACAAGCTTCCCCTGCTTCATGGCCTCTACGGCCTGCCCAAATGTCTGGTTTTCAATCATAGTATTGTGTTAGTGTTGTTGGAATTACCTCACCCCCGCGGCCCCCACGATGTTGATCCTGATCTTCCCGCCCTCCGTGCGCACCACCGGGGCCAGCGACCGCGCCACCCCCGTCACGGAACCCGCCAGCGATTGGGCCTGCAGCATGGCGGTTTCTACCCCACTGTGCAACTCAACCCCGCCGTCTTCAAGCACAAAAGCGTAGTCTTCGCGGCCCGGGTCGAGAAAGTCATCGTCGTTATTGTTCATGTCCCGGGCCACGCGGAGATTGCGCACCTTCCACTGCGTGCGGTCGCGGGTCACGCTGCCCTGTAGCGGGATCTCTTCATGGCGGCCCGGCACCTTGGCGGTCAGCGTCACCGCCTGCGTGCCGCATTCCTCCGTCTCCACCTGCACGCGCGACCACCGGGCAAACCCGTGATCCGGCGCATGATAGCCGCGAAATTCCACCGTCACCGGGATGTCCACGTCCAGCTCGCCATAGAGCACGTCCTGCCAGCTCCAGCCCTGCGCCAGTGCATCCGTCTTGCGCACCACCAGATGCGTCTGCGCACCCCACAGCACGCACCGCACCAGTCCGATGTATTCCGCCGTGCCGTCGATGGTATCCGTGCCCTGCCAGCCCGGCTTATCAATGCCCAGCGTCAGCAGCGTGTTGGGAATGGTGGCGCCATCCAGCGGCACCGCCAGACAGTAGTGCCCTCGACTGAATACCGCGCTGCTCAGGTGCGCCGTGCTCCAGTTGATGCGGCCAAACGTCACCGGCACCGTGTAGCTCAGCGGCACCGCCTCCACGGCCGTGTCTTGAGAGTCGAGCAGCTTCCGCAGACTGTAGAGCCCGCCATTGGCCAGCCACAGCACATCCTCGCCCACTTCCACCACGGTATCCGGAGCCAGACAACCGACCTGCCGGGAAATAGGACGCACGGCGATCTCCGACAGCGTGCCATTCCAGTTCTCCACAGCCCAGACCGACCGCTCCTTGAACACCAGCAGCGTGCCCTGACGCCACCAGATCATGCCCGTCACGCGGCCGCCATCGTCGCCGATGCTCAGCACTGACAAATTGCGATCCCACCTGCGGCTCTCGCCGATGTCCGTCCACCCGATGCCGCCGCGGTAGGGAAACACCAGACGCTCCGCCGCCGCGATGCCCCACTCCGCCGCCGGCAGCGGCTCGTAATAGTCTGGAGTGTCCGGCCACGGATCGATGGCGTTGATGTCCACAAACCCAGCATCGCGTTCACCCGTCCAAATCTTCGGCGCCAATCCACCGCGCCGCCACATGATCACCTCGCTACCCAACTGCGTGAAACGGCACAGATGCGCCTCGATGGTGTCCGCGTCCCATGTCTGTTCCCAGTGCGGAGGCAGCACCTGCGGCCCCGCATTGCTGCGGTGCAGCCACACCCGGCGGCGCCGCACGGTTTCCCCCGGCCCCGGCGCGGATACATAGTCATCCGCCGCCACCAGCACATAAGGCACACCCGTGGCCGGATCCACATACGCACCCGCGCCCGTGTTCTTCGGCGGGTTCACATCGCCGATCCAATGTGGATTCCTGTTATACTGCGGCGTATGCACATAGCACGGCCGCGTCTCGATGAAATCCCCCGCCGTAAAGCGCACATTCACCGCGGCCCGCACCGCCGCCCCGCGCTGCACCTCACTGGAGCCCGGCATCACCGCCCCGTCTCCGCGCTCATCTACTCCGGACCATCGCTGATCGAGATCAAAGACAACATTCTGCGGGCGCTGGGCGGGTATGGTCATGGTTAGTGAGTTCCAAAGATTTTATCAAAAGGATAGGGCACTTCAACCTTACGGCGGCCATCGCAAGCCTCCTCACCCGCCTTATAGGCATCCTTCACCAGAGTGCGAACGTCCAGCACCGTGAGCGTAATTGTAGTGGCAGGCCCCGCCTGCAACTCCGGGCGTGCCCGTATGACTTTATGCCAGTATTGATCCTTGTTCATGGCTTTAGTGGTTCACCCCCACCACCGGTCCTGTTTCCGCGACTGCTTCAAATCCCCGCCTTCCGGGGCTGCGCTGTTGTCCTTGGGCAGATGCAGCTTGTTTGCCGCCATCTCGGCCAGTTGTGGAGCCGTGCGTGTGCTGATCTTGCGCCATGCCATGAGGATCGCCGGCCCCGGGATGCCGCACAGCACACTGGCCAGTGCCCACACATCGGGGTCTGTGTCCGTAATGTCGAACCCCATCCACGGCAACACCAGCTTGGGCAGCAGGAATCCCATGGCCGCCGAGGCCAGTATATGAAACACGATCTCCAGCCGCTGCGGTGGCGGCTTTCGGCCCAGCAGCATTACCAGCGCCAGCGCCACGGATACCCCCGTGCCGCCGATGCGGTAGGACGCTGGTGTGCCGTCCGCGATGGAAAGCAGCATTGGGAAAACCGCACTGAATCCAATCAGCGGCAGTAAGAGCGAGGATACAGTAATCAGAGGCATAAAGGGTTTTGGTTTGGCCGGCTTCCACAGCGGCGGCAGTTGTAGAATGACCGGGGCTTTCATGGGCGCCCCCTTCCTTGTTCATCGTTCGCGCCGGAGGAATAAGCGTCCTCTATCAGCATGATCATGAAGAGCAGTCCGCCACAGGTAAGGAATCCGCTGGCGGCATAGACCCACCAGCCCCCGCCCACATGCCACAGCCACCCGGATGCAAACAACATCACGGGGGCCATCAGAAAGAACATCAGTCGATAGAGGGCATTCATTCGGATTTCGTCATTTACTGCGTCAGCAGATACGGAATAGTCTTCTGTCCGTGCCGCTTCAGTTCGGCGCGCACCAGTTCGATGAACGACGCCCACTGCGCCGGCGGGATGGTCTGGCAGCCCAGCGAGCTGGTGCCATTCACGCCGCCGCTGTGGATGTTGATGCCGAACCAGCCAGTCTCCAGCTTGCCGCCATCGCGGTGCACCGTCACCTCTTCCGCCTGCACCAGCGCCTGATACTGCTGCGTCTTGGGCTTGCTCAGCCCGTGGATGCCCAGCTTGTAATGGTAGCCGCCCGGCTTCAGCGCGGCAATGCCCGGCCTGTGCACGCTCGGGTCTGTGTTGGCATTGAAGGCCACGAACGCCGTGGGCGTCACCAGAAAGATCGCGTCGTCATACACCCCGCGCGCATTGTCCGCGTGGTCGTCATGGTAATACCCGCGAATGCCCAGCAGCATCACCGCCGGGTCCATCTCGGACGGTTTCAGCCCGGCCTTCTCCAGCAGTCGCTCTGCTTTGTCCCGCGTGAGTCGCGGCCGGTTCGGTGGCAGGAATGGGATCATAATAGTGAGCAGTGGCCTTCAGGAATGCGTTCACATCCCATGTGGCAGTTTCGGAGGCATTCATTTAGTGGCCTTGACCAGCACGGCGTCACCGGCCTTGAGGCTGAACTGGAGAATCGCGGCGCGTTCCTCCGGTGTGAGATTCTGGCAGCCGGTCAGTGCCAGCGTGGCGAGGATGAGGAGGATTCTTGTGATTTTCATATTAGTTTGGTTCAGTGATGATGTACGCCAGCACACTGGTGTCGGTGCCGCTGGCGCTGGTGACCGTGAAGCTGACGCCCACACTGCGCGTGATGGTGAGGTCCCCAATGGTTCCGCCAGCGGTCACGCGCTGCACGTTGATGATGGAGTTGGCAGTGATAGCGGTGTCAGCCACGGCAATGGTGCCACCCGACAGCGTGGCGGTGCCGGTGCGCGGGCCGTAGCCCCACCGGTGCCGTCCGGGGTTGGTGCCGTTCGGACTTTCGCAGTTGGCAGCGGTGACGACCGTGTTGCTTAGCGAAGAGCGGGGCACGTTCAGAAATGCCGGGCCAAAACAGGTGTCCGCGGCCAGCGTGCCGCCAGAGGTCACGCGGTTACCCCTCCAGATGCCCGTGATGCTGGGGGCTGTGGAGCTGGCCCAGCTGGAGACGCCTGTGGTGCCGGGGGTCAGGATCTCGTTGAACCCGCGCACAATGCCGTTGGCAACGCTGCCGGTGCCGATGGCGCGGTTATTGATCCACTGGTAATGTCCGCGCACAGGTCCAGATGCGGCTAATTCAAACGCAGAGCAGCCAAACACGTAGGCGTAAAGGTAGAGCGCCGCATTGCCTTCCGTCAGAGCGACTTCCACTTCGTTATCCTCTACATGCAGGTTGCGCACGTGGTCGAACAGAAAGCCGTAATTGCTGGTGACGGATGCGGTCCACGATAATCCGTTCAGATTACTGGGGGCTACATTGGGGAAAAAGACCCGGTTGCCGGTTACCTGCGCCGCTTCTGCCGCTCCCACCATGATGATGCGTGAAGGGCGGGCATAGGTAGTGGCACCGCCGCGCAGGATGGGCTGAATGACGTTGTTGCGCACGGTGAGGTCGCGCCATGTCTGCGTGGCTGTAGCGGCGATGGATGTCCTCATGCTGCCGTCACTGCTGACTTGATCGCCCGCCCACAGAAAGCCCAGCATCCCGGCATCTTCCGTGAGATTGTTTTCGATGCGCACACCGCTGATGGAACGCAGCGGATACGTTGCGTTGTAAGCCATGTCGGCGAGCGCGATGAGGATGGTATTGCCTGTGTGCCCGCCATCGCGGAACACATTATCCCGGATGTCCAGCCCGGTGAATTCCAGCGGCTCTGCGGCGGAGTCGAATCCTATGAGATAGCGGGTCTGTCCGCTGGAGATGGTTCCCGTGCAGGTGTAGGGCACAATGGTGCTGTGCGTCAGGGCTACATTCCGCGTGATGCCGGTCAGGTTGGTATGGCTGAGGTCCAGAAAATGGCGCACGGAAATGTCTTCACTGGTGCCTTCCGTGGCGGCCTTGTCCAGATACCGCGTGATGAGGATGTTTTCCGTGGGAATAGTGGCCGTGAGAGTGCCGGCCGTGGTGGCGTTGCCCGGCCATGCCAGCGCGATGGCAATGGTGGTGCTGCTGACAATGCTGGTGACGCGGTAGCCGCCCACGGCGTTGTAGGTGGCTGCGCTGGATCCGTTCCCGGAGGTGATAAGCACATGATCGCCGGGGTTGAATCCCGTAGAGCTGGTTACGGTGAGGAGTGTCTGCGTGCCGCTGGCATAGGTGGCACTGTTGGAGATGGAGGTATTCTTCGCAGCCACTGCCCGGCTGGGCCCGGCATTGCCTCCGTTGTCGATCTGGAATTTGGCGAGCGCCGCAAATCCTCCCATCTCCGTGGAGCAGTCTTCGATGAGAATGTTTTTCGCGTTGTTAAACTCCGAAAAGTGCCCGCGGGTGGAGCCAAATCCGCAGCGCCGGATGGTGCTGCGGGAGTTGTTGACGCAGGCGATGAAGTTGTGCAGCCGGTTGCTGGCGGTGTCGTTGACAATGCTGGTGGAGTAGAAGGTAATATCCTCCACAGAAAGCTCATGCGCGGTGTAAGGCGCGTTGGCAACTGTATTGAAATTGAACGGGGCCACCACATTATAACTGAGCGTGCTCAGCGTGGGATTGGTCGCTATGTAAGTGACGTTCTTTCCGGCGCCGCGAAGGGTAACGCCCGTCTTGAGCAGCAATCCCATGCCGCTGCCGTTTTCGTTTACATAATAGGTGCCGCTTTTGAGCTGCACCACGCCGCCGCCCGCTGTATAGGCCGCATCCACCGCCGCCTGCAGTCCAGCCCTGTCGTCTGTCGTGTCGCCCGTCTTTGCACCGTATCGCTCGGCGTAGAACGTCCGGTCATAGTTGGGGCTGTTCGTGGTGATGCTTTGCCCGCCGGTGGCCCCTGCCAGCAGCAGCAGCGTGAAGAGAATGGAAATCAGTGGCTTCATGAGATCAGTTGCGGGCCTCGGTGATGGTGACGGTGCAGTCCCCGGTTCCGGCCACCAGACGGATGCCGCGGCCAGTTTGGAAGTGCCCGTGCGCAAAACTCTCCCGCTGCCCGGGGGCCAGCTCGTGTCCATTGGTGGCACTGATCGCGGGCGCCGTGAACGTGACGGAAAGCCCTGACTCGCTGTCCACATTGACCGGACTCAGATAGACTTTGGCGCCCTTCACACTGGTGACCACGGCGGCCGGGTCCAGATTGCTGTTGCCTCCGCTCACCGCCATGCCCGGTTCGATGGCCAGACCGTCTGCCTCGTTGGCCAGCGTGATGAAATCGTCTCCCGCCGAGGCCTCCACACCGGTGCGCGTAATGGCTTCAGCCGGGATGTCTCCATAGTACAGCGTGCCCACAGAGGAAGGCCGGTTTTCCACCTGCACGCGCATCAGCCGTGCCCAGTCTCTGCCAATATCCAGCGAATCGCCGGCGGCCAGTGTCTTTGTTCGTGTCATGTGTTGAAGTGCGTGGGTTTGTTAAAATCTCGGTCCGGCGGGCCGCGTGGGGCCGCCCTGCTGCCGGGTGTAAACTCTGTCGTGAATCTCCGTGTGCAGGGCCGCCTCCATGGCGCGCTCCATGGCTTCCGAGTCCGGGCTGTCGAGCCATGCCCGCGCCCCGGCCAGCACTGCCCGCAGCAGGTAATGCGGCAGCCGCACCGGGCACCACTCTTCCGTGGTGTTTTGCCACAGCGTGGCCCAGTCGGTATCGATGTGCGGTTCCAAATCATCGCCCGCGGTGCCGTTGCGTTTGAAAAGCCAGCCGCCATGCCACACCAGCGCATTGCTGGAATAGCTGGTGTCGGCGTCCCAGTAGCTCCATGAGCTGGGGATGGCCTCATTCGTGTGCGCCTTCTGGCACACCCAGCATTCGCCGGTGGAGGGATCGTAAACCACTTCTCCCTGCTCGTAGGCCGTACTGGTCGAGCGAGCCTCCACGCTGAACTGCGGCGCCGGAATGCGTACCAGCAGCCACACCGGATCATCCGTCTGACGCCGCACCGTGCCGCCATACTCATGCCAGCGCGCGATCTTCGGCGGCTGCGTGGGTGACAAGGCACTGCCCGCCTCCCACTTGCTCCGCGGGTTCTCGGTATAGACCTGCAGCACGGACGACCCGGCGGCAAAGGTATCCGACAACCGGGCTGATCCGGTCAGGTAGTTGAGCCATGCCGCATCCGGCCACACGTGATACTTCCACGCAAAATCCACGGCCATGTTCACCGCCTGCACCAGACGGCGCTGCACCACCAGACTGTCAAGCTGGCCCAGCGACACATCCAAATTCTGCGTGGCGGCCACTGATTCCAGCACTTCCTTGAATTTGATCCACCGTGTCATCATGCCGCCACCTTCCTTTCCTCAGAAACCGGCACAGCAGCGGGAATGAGACTGTCAGGAAGCACACACTCCCCCAACAACGCAACCTCTCCCGCCGCTGTGCCGGACTCTGCTTCCAGCACCACGCCCTGCGCCTGACGCATCAGGGCCTGCGCCGCATTCAGCTTTTGGATCAGGTCGCTATGGTCGTGCCGCACATTCACATCCACGCGCAACTGCGGCGCGCCGCTCAGTTGCTGCGCCTTGTCCAGCAATACGCCGGTGGCGATGCTCACCTCACTCAGACTCTTGGAATCAGGGATCAATTCCATGATGCGGTCCACCCCCAGCCGGGCTGCACTCTTGCACAGCGTGGCCAGCTCCGCATGATATGCCGACACATCGCCCCATTCCCGGGCTATGATGGCATAAACGGTATGCGTCCCGATGCGGTGACTCTTGCTCAACGCGGTAATACTTACCCCGCCCCGCAACGCCGCCACCATCATCTCATAGCGCTCCCGGTCATGCTTGTAAATTCTGCCCGCCGTATGCACCGGCCCACGCAGTCCCTCCACCTCGCGGAGATCTTCATTCTCTGCGATGAGTTCAAACTCTTCTTCCGGCATGGCCAGCGCGGCGCTCATGCGGCGTTCCCCCTTTCATCGGTGATCTGCACCAGCGGAGCCTTGCGCGGCGCCGCCTTGGGCAACACGGGCACACTCTCCGCGCCCTTGAGCGCCGATGTCCAGCCCACGCGGTTCTCCCGCTTCGCCACCTTCACCTTGGTCTCGGGATGGTGGCGCATGAGGTCCCGGGCAAATTCATCGCATTCCTGCCAGCCTGGATACGTCAGATTCAGCCACGCCACCGCCGTGCGGTCAAGCTGCAGCGTGGGCATCATGCCGCCCAGCGCGTCATTGGCCGCAAACTGGATTTGCTGACGGCAGCGCGCCGCCTTCTCCATCCGCTTGTTGGCAAAATACACCCGCGCCGCCCACTCGTCCCTCAGCATCCGGTCGTAGCGTTCAAACTCGCTCCGGCTCATCGCCGAGCGAAAGCTCTCTTCGTCATACAGGGTTCCGGGTTCGTAGGCACTCATGGGCGGCGCAGGTGCGTTAGGGTTTACGGCGTGGCCTCATAGTCCCAGTGGATCACTCCGTTGCGGTTCGGCGCGTGGCACTTGAGGAAGAAGCTGGCGCGCACCACACTGGTCTTGCCGCCCACGTTCTGCGGGATGTGCGTCACATGCAGCGGCTCCACGGGCAGGTATTCCCACACGTTCGGGTCGATGAAATACCCGTAGGGATACTTGGCCTCGTCGGTGGTGCCGGTGGGCAACTCTGTGGTCACGAGCAGCTCCACGCGGCCAAAGTCGGATTTGTAGTAGTCCGCCATGTAGCCGAACTCATTGCCGGCCGTGCTGCCGCTGAAGGTGCGCAGCGGCACTGTATGACTGGCCGTGGTGTCGCCCACCGTGGCTGTGATCATCAGGTTGCTGATGGCCGTCTTCAACGCGCTCGACACAAAGCCCCGGCAGTTCGGAATCGGCTTGCGGCTGGCGTCGTGAATGGACTGCAGCATGGTGCGCAGATTGGTTTCCGTCACCGCAGAAGCCGCCGCATTACTGCCCAGCGAAATCACCGCGCCGCTGGCGACCGCCACCGACGAGGGGATATCGAGCGAATCAGCCACCGTTCTCAACCCCAGCCAGCAGCCCATGCCGCGGGTGGTGTGCGAATTGCTGCTCAGCGCGCTGTCCTGCGTGCCGCCCAGCACGTTCTCAATGTCACGCACCACCGCCGCCTGCGCAGTCAGGATGTTGTCGGCGTGCAGATTGGCGATGCCATACTGGTGCTCCAGTTCAATGGTCAGATTGCCCGTGCTCACCGTGCGGTCGCGCTGGTGGGGACGGATGCCGATGCGCGCCTTCAGGCTTTCGAAGTCCGCGGCATCGCTGGCCGTCCGGTCCACACCGTCCGCCACCGTGGTCACCACGGCATCAGGGAACGTGCGGACGTTGTAGTAGTGGATCAGCCCCTGCGGTTTCTTGCCCTTCTTCATCGAGCCGTAGATGGGGCTCTCCGGAGCGTTGTTCATGAGGATTAGATCCTCCTGCGATGTTTTGCGCAGCGCCGAAGACGTGCCGCTGTTCATTAGGTATGCCATACCGTTATCCTCCTTGATTGGTTAGTTGATTTTGTTAGGCTCACTTCATCCCGGCAATGAGCTGCAGACGCAGCGCTTGCTCGACATCGCCAGCGGCCAGCGCCGCATCGATGGCCGCCTCTTCCCTGCCCGGAGCCTTGCGGACCGGCGGCGGCGTGGCGCTTTCCCGGGTCACGGGAGGCGCTTTCTTTACCGGTGCTTTCGGCACCGGCGTGGCAGAGGTCAGCGCGTTGAAGATAAAGCGTCCGTCTTTTACTGCGGCCGCATATCCCTTTTCCATGAGCATTCCCGCCGCGGCGTAACCCATAAAGGTAGCCACTTTGCGGTTCAGCATCAGCTCCGGCGTCTCTGCCACCAACTCCGCGTACATCTCCGTCAGCACCTCGCGCTGCTGCGCGTGTTGCCTTTTGATATGCTCAGGAGCGTTTGCGGGCACCTCTTCACTGTAGAATCCGAACTTGGCTGCTGCCACTTTCAGATTCTCGCGCTGGTCCCGTATTTGTGTGCGGCGCTGCTCCAGCAGCGAGGGGCGGATGCTTCCGTCCTTCTGCTTCTGCGGGAACAGCACCCGCTTGGAAAATTCCAGTTGTTCCTGCACCCAGTCCGGACCCACCTCCTTACCTCCCTTCAACGGGCATTCTCCACCATCCGGGTTCTGCGCGCACCATTGCAACATCGACTGATAGTATTCGGCTCCGGAAGCGATGCCCTCCTCATTGCTCACGCTGGCCAGCGGACGATCCGGCGTGGCCATCATCACCGGCAGCGGCTCCTCCGCCGCGGATTCCAGCCGCGCCTTGAGCGCCTCCGGGATCTCCTTGCGGCTCTTCACGCCGAGCAAATCCTTCAACTCCTTGAGCACCGCGCTCTGCTCCTGCAGGCGTCCGCGCATCTCCTCCGCGGCCTTGGCCAGCGCCGCCGGATTCTTCACATCCAGTTCGGCAGGCGGCTCATCGGTCTCCTCTTCCTCTGACGTCGTTTCCCCATCCGCTTCCGGAGCATCCGACTCTGGCGCTTCCTCTTCCGCGGCAGGCTCCTCCGGATCTGGCTCGGCTTTGGCCGCAGGTTCTTTGCCCATCGCTTCCTGCACATACATCTCCCGCAGCATTTCTGCCGGATCAAAGATGCCGCCGTCATCCGCTTCTGCGGCCGATTCATTTCCCGTGTGTGTGTCTCCGTCCATGATGCCGCCCATGAACCCCCGCGCGGCGCAAAATCTACCCTCCCGCGTCACAACTGACAATAACTGCCAACAACTGGCAATAACTCCGGGGCATCGGTGAAGATTTTACCGCATCAGCCCTGACATCTTCGTGTAAAACTCCGACACCGCGAGAAACCCCGCCGAGGCCGAGGCCACGCCGCGGTGCCCTTCCGCATTCAGCGACGCCATCCAAACCTCCATCTCCTGCATCATGGCGCACACCGCCACATTCTCGCGCCCGCCCGCCAGCACATCGCGCACCTCCTGCGCCGTCAGCTCCCGCGCCGCAAACGGCCGCACCATCAACGGCACCGCCGGGCGGCGTGCGGCTCTCTTCTTCGGTGTGTGTGGTTCGTCACTCATATTTTCAAAGGACCAAGAGTCGTGAAATCTTCGCCGGCGCGGACGAACGTCGGGACGAATCCAATATACTTCATGGCCAGTTGCCGCGCCCGTCCGAGGATGTCTTGCCGCACCCATTCCGGATAGTTCGCCTTCAGCTCCGACGCGAAGAGGATTCTCCCGATGTAGTCTTCCGCGCAGTTTGTCACGGAGAGGCCATGCCATTGTTTCCCGTTGAGTGCGCGCGTCAGCAGCACCGGCTCCCGGCATGGCAGCAAGTGGCCAAAGGTTTCGTGGACATGAAAGCATTCCGCCGCCGTCCATCCGTTCTCGTCCATGGGGATCTCCGGCAGTCGCTTGCAATCCTCGCACTCAGCAAAATAAGCAAAGCGGGCAAGGCTCCGGCGTGTCGGCCGGGTCTTTACGCCATTGGGAAGAGTCAGTGTGTGTGTGTCACTCATAAAATCACTTGCCGTTGCCCGCCAGTCCGCCGCTCAGCACGGGCCTGCCGCCGGTGCGGCCGATCTGTTTGTTCTCCTCCTGCATGACCTCCTGCTGGCGCATTTTGAGGTAGTTCTCCGTGACCTGCTGGATCTGCGGATTCTGCAGATACTGCTGCGCCAGCGGGCTGGACTGGAACAGTTGCTCCAGCATCGCCACGCCCTGCGCATTACCGCGGCCTTTGAAATTCAACGGCGGCTCTCCGCCGGCCACGATGGTGTTCCAGTCCTGCAGCGTCTTCTGCGTCTCTTGCGCGCTCGCCGCGTCGTCCGTGAGAATGCGGCTGGCCGCCTGCGGATCCACTGTGGCCACCAGACTGGCCAGCATGAGATTCCGCGGCAGGCGGCCGTCCACGTCCATGGCTGCCGTTGCGGCCCACACCTTGGCGCGCAGCTCGGCCCAGTCGAGCATCCGGCCGCGGGTGTCGTAGTAGACGCTGAAATCAAACTCCCCATCAATCTCACTGCGCAGCAGGGACCGCTGCGCGCCGCTCTGCCCCGTGGCCGCCAGCCAGCGCGGCGATTCCGTGACCCGCAGTGTCACCTCTTCCGGCCCGAATTCCTGAATGAGCGCATAGACCCGCTTGAGCACCCGGCCCCACACTTGCCCGAACGCGTTCACGCGCTGCTGCCACTTGGCCTGCGACAGCTCCGCCGGCACCTCCGGGTGCAGCAGGGCAAACCGCTTCGCCACGTCGCGCTCCAGCAGTTCGTGCATCTCGCGGCCCAGCCCGGCAGCACCCAGCACCGGCGGCGTCATGTATTGCGGCACCTGGTCCCGGCGGCCATAGGTGAAATCGGCACCGGGCCGGAACAGACTGCGCACATTCTCCTGACTGAAGCGGTCCGGCTTGAGCACCACGGGATTCACGAACTTCTGCACGTAGTCGAAGTACGCATTCATGTTCATGCGCATCTGCTCCTGCGCGCTTTCCACGCTGCCGATCACCCCGCGGCTGGCCAGCAGCAGACGCTGGTGCGGCTCGGCGCGAAAATCCTCATACGGCATCAGCCCGCGCCATGTGCGCAGCCGCGTGTGGTAGGCCATGCCCTCCACGCCGTCATGCACCAGACACTGATAAACCGACTCCCCGCCCGCCCGGCTGGTCGCCCGGTAGGTGAAGCGGATGGCACAGAAGTAATCCTGCCGCGCCTCCAGCCCGATGGTTTGTCCCACCGTGGCCCCGGTCATGATCCACGGGTATTGCGTGCCATACTGGTCCATGAGCCCATACGGCACCGAGGCCCCATTCTTCAAAAACTCCTCCAGCCATGCCGGATCCCAGCCCTCCGAGGCCGCCAGACTGCGCATCTCCGCCGCCGTGCCCCACACGGGTTCTGCCGCCCACGGCATTTCATTCGCCCGCCGCGTCATCTCGGGAATCAAGATGTCAATGCCCGGCCGCAGTCCCGTGAGATACGGCGAGTCCACCACCACCCGATAGTAGCAGTAAGGCACCTCCGTCTCCCCGCGCTGCAAGGCCCGCGCCACGCGCCGAGGTTCGCCCTCGCACATGTTCGGGTCAAACGACAGCAGCACCGCCGCCAGTTCATCGAGCTGGTCACGGTCAAAGATCGCCTGCTCCAGTTCCGCGGTGACCTCCTGCGTGATGCTTTCAAGTTCCGCCGACAACGCCTCGCCTTCTGCCGGAGAGACCTCCACGCCCTGCGCCAGCGCGCCCTGCAGCGCGTCCATGAAATCCCGGCTGCCCTGCTCCACGGTCCACGCATGCAGCTCAGCCAACACCAGCACCGCCTCCTCGTCCACCTTGCGCCGGCGCCAGCCCAGCCCCACCAGATAACTGCCAAAGCCCAGCGTCCACCATGCCGCCTCTGCCGCCACCCCCTCCATGTCCTGCGCCAACGGGCCGTTCAGGTAGTGGTGCATCTCCATGTTGGCATAGCCCGCTTTCAGGGCATCCGCCGCACCCGCCACCGGCGTGGCCTGCAAGCGCCCTTCCTGCATCCCCTGCATGAGCAGGTCCGACATTTCCGAAAGCACCCGCTCCGCCAGCGGAACGTCCACATCCGCCTCCCACGGCTTCTCCTCAGCGCCACCCTGCAGCCCACTGCTCAGCGGCTTGAACCCCTCGCCCGTGCGGTCCGGACGCTCACACATGAGCACGTCCCAGTGCTCCGCAATGCGCGACCAATGCACCCCGCTGTTCGTCACGGCAGACTCCACCATGTTGCGAATCGCGTCATGATTCGTCCGCTCCCGCGGCTCGCGCATGCCCAGCTCTGACAATGTCCCGTCACTCATAAGCCGCTACTCCATGCACGCTTTGTCCGTTTGTCCAGTCCCGGCCTGCACAACTCCGGGCATGAGTCCGGCGGAATAGAATGCCTCCTGCGAGGCTGCGCGATTTTGCGGCGGAGCCCGGACAGAAGCCAGTCAAACCCGTGATCTTTGCGGCAGCCCGGGATGCGGATTTGATTGGCGCGTGCCCCCTGCCGAACCGGGATGCGGTGAACGGAGCCGTCTGCGGCGTGCCATTGGAGCACCCCCAGCAACTCTCCTGCGGGTAATTTACGCGGGCCATACTCAGGGGCCTCGCCCTCCAATCGTTTGCGCGCTTTGGCGGCACGCATGGCCTCCATTTTGATTAGCATCCGCTCGCGTTTCCCGGTTTGGTAAGAAGCCTTACTTCTCATGAGGTTCTGATATTGTGATGTTCGCCTGAAGAGCCAGAGCGAGCAGCGCGTCCCGAAATAGTTCGGGTGTTGCGCTCGCTTCGCGCTTCGGCAGGGTTGGTTTGTTGCGGGATTTCCCGCGTTGGTCGGGATATCCGACTTGGTGAGTTCCGACGATTCGCGCCCATCGCAGTTCCATCGGCGGGCGCGTGCCGTGGTAGTAGAGCCATGTGGCTTTGTTGGCTCGATGGCCGTAGGCGGATTGCCACACTTCGCAGACCCACCCGCCGCACATCACGCGCTGCCAGCCCATCGTCACGGGTGCCGTGAGATCGTGAGCCGCCCAAGCGTTCGTTGACGCCGGATGTTCCAGGACGCCGCCCCATTTCCGCACAGCGGCCAGCGCAGCCGCGAAGCATCCGCCGTCGTTTCCGGGGCGGTTGTGATCGCCACCCCATCGCCCGAAGTTGATCGGTGCCATCCGCCCCCACAGTTGGCAGGGCGGGTGCGCCACGACTGGCAGCGTCCCGGCATACCGGCGAGCGTCCCGACTTTCCGGCCACGCATCCACCCACGGAAGAGAAGCGTAGCATCCGCCCGGTTGCACGAACAGCGCCGCCACCAAAGGCGAACAAGACGCTGGATGGAACGCCGAGGAGCGTCCTTCGTGGATTCGGGCATGTAGGGCGGCGTCCATCAGCTTATGCGTTCGGCATTTCTACGTCGTTGGCGATTTCGTTGCCCCACGAAGCCCAGCCTTGCCGTTTCCGCCGGGCAAACATTTCGAGATATGGGCCGGGACTCACTTCCTCGCATAGCCGATAGAACCATTCAGGTTTACGGCTGTGCGGTTCGCGCCCGCTCAGGTATAGAGTCGGCTTGCCGTGCTTCACTTGCAGCGGCTGGCTGCCACGCACCGCAAAGAGACAGTGTTCAGTCGCGCCCCGGAAGTAGTAGCCGGTTTTCATGCTCGGCGTTCCGTCCGCCTTCACCTTGCCCCACGTCAGGACGGTCATCGGACGGAATCCCCACGCCTTTGCGATTTCGTGCGCTTCGCACAGGAACTTGTTCACCGTCCACAGATACAGGTGCGCGTTGTCCCCGGCCATTTCGCGCACGGGTAGCGCAGAGATTTCCGCCGCCTTCATCACTGGGTATCCCATGTTCGCCACGGTCTTGTATCCGAGCCGGATTTCTCGCCACGGTTTCGGCGGGCCATCAGCGCATCCCTTTTCCGAGTAGTCCCAAGGAGGGTCAGCGACGATACACCGAAATGCCGAACAATCGGATGCAGCCAACAACGCCCCGCCTTGGGCTTCGTTGGACGGCATTGGTAGTTCGAGCGTCAGTTCCATATCGGCGTCACTCTCCGGGGCGTTGTGGCTGATCCGAGGCGGTTAGGCATGTGACGTTCGCACGCGCATGTTATGGCGTATTCCTTGGCAGATCGGCACCCGCCGTGCGCGCAAATGCTGTCCCACGGTTTCGCCTTACTCATCTCACCCCCGCAGCAGCATAGGTCGGTGTCAACATGCCGGTATTTCCACCGGAAATAAGCAGGCACAAAGGGCCTAACAAGGCGCTGGAGGCGACGCCGGTAAACGTCACGGATTTTTCGTAAAAGGTTCATGGTTGTTCGGTAGATTCTGGCGCTGGCTTGGTTGCCACATCAAAAGCGTTAGGCAAAAACACATAGCAAGTCGTCCCTTCGTTCCACGGACCAGGTGCAAGTGTTTCCAGCGTGCAATCCATTATCCCCGCCCACACCCCGG